>Ga0206117_100427_pt1 | contig 45968 bp, 32 predicted proteins | sample 3A5Ametagenome_FD_177997 | JGI IMG/M metagenome (GOLD analysis project Ga0206117, IMG submission 177997) | Enriched microbial communities from leaf-cutter ant dump, University of Wisconsin, Madison, United States - 3A5A | ecosystem: Environmental > Terrestrial > Nest > Insects nest > Nest dump... | reverse complement strand
CGCCGGCCTGTGCGGCGCTCGCCACCAGGGTGAGGTCCTGCCCGGCGGCCAGCGTCAGGCTGCCGCCCGCCTCCACTTCGGCCGCCTGCTGGCGCACCGTGAGGGTTTCGGCATTGATCTTCTTGCGGCTGCTCTTGTAGTGGTATTCGCTTTGCGACACGTCGGCCGCGGCCGCCAGCGTCAGGTCGTTGCCGGCCAGCAGTGCCACGTCGCCGCCGGCCTGCACCCGGCTGGCGATCACCGCGAGGTCGTTGCCGGCCGCCGCCGTCAGGCTGCCGCCAGCGCTGACTTCGGCGCCCAGCTGGGTGGTGCTGGCAGTGGACCAGGTGTGGCGCTTGTCCTGGGTGAAGCGGCTGTTGCTCTCTTCCACCGAGGTGATGAGCAGATCGCGCCCGGCCGACAGCTGCAGGTCGGTGCCCGCGCTCAGCACGCTGCCGAGGTTAAGCAGGTCCTGCCCGGCCGACAGCGACAGGCTCTGCGCCGCCTCGATGCGCGAGGCCGTATCGACCAGGCTGCCGCTGATGGCGAAGCCTGCGCCACTGCCGGCGTAGGTGGTCACCGAGCGTTCGTTGATGAGGTCGCCCGCCAACGTTGTGAGCTCGACGTTGCGCCCGCTCAGGATGCCACCGCGGGTATTGACCAGACTGTCGGCGGCGAGCACCGACAGGCGCTCGCCCGCCTGCATCAGCCCGGCATTGACCACCGTGGTGGCCGCCGCCGAGAGGTTCTCGGTGGCGCGCAGCGTGCCGCTGTTGGCCAGCGTCTCGCCGGCGATCAGCGTGAGGTCACGGCCCTGGATCAGCGCACCGGTGGGCGCCAGCCGGCCTTCGCCCTGGGCAAGGTAGAGCACTGGCACCAGGACTTTCTCGCCGGCAACTTCCTGCTCTTCCATCCAGACGATGTCGTGCGTCAGCGCCGCCACCTGTTCGGCGGTCAGGCTTACTCCCACCGACAACTGCAGCGCATCCTTGGAGGCGACGGCGTTGTCCATCAGGTAGCGGAACGTCGCTTCGTCGGAGTTCAACCCGTCCAGGTAGCGCTGGCCGGTGCGGGCCAGCACCGCTTGCTGGATCAGCTTCTGCTCATAGAAGCCGTCGCCGAGGCGACGCTGGGCGTCATCGGTGTCGTAGCCCAGCAGGCCCAGCAGGTAGTCCGAACTGAGGAAGCTGGAGAGGCTGGTGAGCGCCGGATTGGTCTCGATCAGGTAGCGGTGGCTGGAGGAGGGCGTACCGGCGGGAACGGGCAGCACCAACCCGCCGTCGTTGCCATCGGCCCAGTGGAACAGGCCGTTTTCTCCCGCGGGCAGGTTGAAGCCGGGCAGCGCCAGGGGATCGACTCGCTGCTGCGACAGGTCAGGCGGCAACTGGGCATTCAAGGCCACGATCGCCACCGCGGTGCTGTCGCCCACGCTGGTGTCCGCGCTTCGGCTGCTGCCGCTGACCGCCCCCTGGGCGGCCACGTCGTTGAGCAGGGAGCCCGCGACTTCCACCGTCGCGCTACCGGCCGCCTGGATGACCGCCGACGCCGCCACGCCAGAGGCGGTGGTGACGGTGATGTCCGACACCAGCCTGTCGGCGAAGAAGTCGGCGACAGGCACCTCCTTGGGTAAAGACGCGGCGTTGTAGGGGTGGATATAGCCGCTGATGAAGCGCTCGTTGGTACCGTCGGTGATGCGGCCAGTATTCCAGGTGCGGGTGCGCACCGTCGTCCCGGTGGCCGCACCGATGTTGGCGAGAGAACCCGCCTGGATGCTCAGGCCTGCGCCGGATGCAATAGTGCTGTAGCGGTTCTCGACGGTGTTTGCGGTAATCGTCAGGCCTGCGCCACCCTGGATGAGCGCGGACGGAGAGTCTTCCGAGATGCGGCTTTCGAAGGTTTCGGCAGCGACGTAATCGACATTGTGGTGGTCGCCACTGCAGTCGTAGCACACCCACCACATCGAGCCGGCCACCTGCTCGCTGCTCATGGCGAATGCGCTCTTGCGATTGACCAGCGACTGGGTGGTCATCGTCAGAGCGCCCGCCGCCTCTATCGACGCAGACACGTTGTCGACGAGGGTGGCGGCGCTGTCGTCGGCCATGCCCGCCAGGCCGAGGGCACCAAAGCTGTAGATATCGGCGTAGCGGTTCTCCAGGCTGGCGAAGCGCAGGCTCATGTCGCCGCCGCTGAAGATCAGGCCGTAGGTGTTGGAAATGGTGCTGGCGCGCAGATCCAGCTCGCCGGCGCTGCCCAGGGTGCCGCGGTTGTCCACACTCCCCGCCCGGAGTGCCAGATCGCCGCCGGCGGTGAGCCGCCCTTGATTGCTCAGGCTGCCGGCTACCTCCACGGTGGCGTCGCCGCCCGCGGCAACGACCGCGGTGCTGCCCAGTTGCACCGCGGCGGCGTTCAGTTCCAGGTTGCCACCGGTGGCGAGACGGCCAGCGCCCGAGTAGGTGCCGGTGAGGGTGAGCGAGAACAGGCCATCGCTGGCAAGCAGGCCATCGTTGTGCCAGTCGTCGCCATTGCCCTCGAAGGATTCGGTGGCGATCAAGGCACCGTCGGCCGTCAGGGTGAGCTTGCCGATATTGAGGATGAGCTTGCCTGCCTGCAGGACACTGCTGTTGGTCCACTCATCAGCGGCGAGCGTCAGCACACCGTTGCTGGCAAAGCTGCCGCCAACATTGGCAGCGGTCTCGCTGGTGACCTTGAAATCGCCGTCGCCCGCATGGACGAAGCTGCCGTTTTCGTTCTGCAGCGAAGCCGCCGCGATACGCAACTCGCGGTTGGCGCTCTCGACCTTGCCACCGCGGTTGTCCATCGTGACGGCGATGATCTCGGTGGCATCGTGGCTGCCGACCGCACGCATCGCCCCCTGGCCGTTGTCGATCGCATCGGCAGCCAAGCTGAGGTCACCGCTGCTTTCGATCAGTCCCTCACGGTTGTCCAGGCTGGCGCCAGCATCTATCTCGATGTTGGCGGCACCCAAAGTACCGCCGCGGTTATCCAGGCTATCGACGGCGATATCCAGATCGCCACTCGCATAAACACTGCCGGCGCGGTTCGACAGCGACGCCGCCGCCATGTGAAGCGGACCACCAAGCGCCGCGAGATGCCCAGCATCGTTCTCCAGCGTACCTCCAGCCGAAATACTCAGACGCTGTCCTTGCAGCACCCCGCCGAGATTGCCGATGTTCCCGGCAACATCCAGGCTCAGTGCGCCATCCACACTCGCTATCGTGCCCTGGCCGTTACCCACTTCACCGGCCTGGATATCGAGCCCGCCGGCGGCAATGACGCTGCCCTCAACGTTGTCCAGCAACCCGGCGAGCACCACGACTCCTTCGCCATCGGCTTGCACCACACCGCCCTGGTTGTTCAGGCTGGCCGCGCGCAACTCAAGCGTCTCACCGCGGCTGTACACCACGCCGTCACCGTGATTGTCGAACTGGCCCGAAAGGGAAAGAGTCAGTGCCTCACCGCTTACCACCGTGCCGGAAGCACTGTTGTCCAGGCTGGCCGCGGTGATGCTCGCAGTGGTATCGCTGGCAAGAACGCCACCGGTGTTGTCGATATCGCCTGCGGTCAGGCGCAATTCGCCGCCCGCAAGCTGCCCACCGTGGTTGAAGAGGCTCTGGGTGAGATCGAGTTCGAGCAACCCCACCGCGGCAAATACACCACTCTGGTTGCTCAGCTCGGTGCCAGTAAGCCTCATCCCCGCACCGGCATAGACTTCACCGCCATCGTTGTGCCAGCGATCGAAACTGGCGACGAGGCTCCCCCCTGCGCTGACCAGTCCGCCGCCGTTGCTCAGATCGTCGACGGTACTGAGCCAGAGCCCTCCCACGCTGGCGAGCAAACCGCCATCGCGGTTGTCCAGCGAGGCGACCTCGATGCGCATCTCGCCACCGGCCAGCAGTTCCCCGCCCCGGTTGTCCACTGTTCCGCCGACAAGCTCCAGCTTGTCCAAGGCATGCATCGTGCCGCGGTTTATCGTGCTCTCCGCGCTTACAGCCAGGGCTCCACCGCTCTGCACCTGACCCGCGTTGTCGATCTCTCGTGCAGCCAAGGCCATTGCGCCGCCGGCCAGAAGCTCGCCTTCCAGCGCCAGGCGGTTCTCCGCTGTCACCCCAACCGCGCCTCCGGCGTGCACCGCCTGTCCCAGCGTCACATCCTTGGCGGATAGCGCCACATCCCGTGCCGCCACAGCCCGGTTCAACGTCAGGTGCCCGGCCGAATCGATGCGGATATCTCCCGCGCTGGCGGCAAGATCGCCCGCCAACCGGACCCCGACACCGGTTTCCGTACCCACCAGCACAATGCTGTTCGCGTACATGCCGCCCAGCGCGGCGCTGTCGATGGCAAGCAGCGGGGCGGCACCGTCTGCCGCCAGCGCGGTGGCGGCAAGGTCATCGGCCGCTACGTCATTCCGGCCGGCGATGATGTTCAAGCGTTGCGCATAGAGCTCGGCATTGAGCTTCGCGCTGCGGGTGATGAGATCGAACTGGTCGATGTTGCCGGCGTTGAGTCCAGCGCCGTCGATGGCGATCTCGCCGCCGTCCACACGGAAGCCGGCCAGCCGGCCGTCCTCGATGCGCGGCGTGCCAGTGCTGAGCGTGACCCGCGGCGTGTTCAGGAAGCCACAGCCGTTGCAGTTGATGCCCCAAGGGTTGGCGATGACCAGCCGCGCCGCCTGGCCGGCGATCTCGGTGTAGCCCGCCAGCGAGCTCGGCCGCCCGCCGGTGACCTCGTTAAGGATCAGGCGGGCGGCCTCCTTCCCCTGAAGATTGGGGTTGCCGACGATGTAGCCGCCGAGCTGGGTGCTCTGGTAGGCCCCGGTGGCGTTGTTGAGGATGAGGCCCTGGCTGCCAACGTTGTAGTCGTTGAAGCGGTTGTGAGACAGACCCCGCTCGTTCGGCGCAGCGATGTTCACCACTGGTACGCCATTGCCGGCCTGCCCGACCGTGGTGGCGCCGCTGGCAACCGAGATCTGTGCCATCGCCGGCCCCAGGGGGTTCAGCGCCAGCGTGGCCATCAGCATCCAGGCCAGCGCGCGGGCAAAAGGCGTTCGCAGGTTCATCGGTTCCTCAAGCGGGCGGGCGGCAATTTGGCGGCGTACGTCTTTCATGGCGGCGAGAGGAATCAGAGAAAGAATTCGAGGCGGAAATGCACCGGGTGCTCATGCTTCTGCAGGGCATCCGGACGGGCGAGGGATTGGGCGAACATCAGGCTGGCGCGCATGTGCCGGCCGCGGGCGGAAAACTCGATGGCGCGGCCGCTGAGGCGGCCGTGCTGGCCGGTGACTTCGTTGTAGCGATCACGGGCGATCAGGCCTGCGTCCCAGGCCAGGGTGACGGCGAACTCGCCGAGCATGGCGGGCAGCCAGTTCGCGGCCTGCTCACCGAACAGGTCCGGCGGAACCGGGCGGCGCCAGCGCAGCTGGTTGCGCCAGTAGCCGCCGCTGTCGCCCGCCAGCGCCTGGTCCTTGTAACCGCGCACCGAGCCGGGGCCACCAACGCTGAGACGGCGAGGACCGTAGAGCACGTCCTCGCTTTTCTGCACATAGGCCAGGCTGTCGAAGGAGAAGGCCTGGCCCGCCAGTTCGAAGGGCTGCAGCACGCTGGCGGTAAAGGTGTATTTGTTGTACTGGGCGTGCGCTTCGTCGCCAGCGGGCTGGTGGTCGGTGCGCCCGCCCAGGGCGGTGATGCCTTGCTGCCAGCCGAGATCCAGGTTGACGAAGGCCGAGGCCAGCCGCCGGCCGTGATTCAGCCCCAGCCCGGCCTCGGTGAGGCGCTGGCTGCTGACATTCAGCAGGCTGCCTTCGATGTAGTTGCGGGATTCGACCTGGTTGAGCACCACGTTCGCCGAAGTCTTCCCGACCGCGTCGCGGTGAAGCAGCCGCTCCGCGCGCAGTTCGTGGCTCCGGCTGACGCCCGACATCTCGAAGACGAAGCCGGTGGCCTCGTTCGGGCTGCGGTAATAGCTCTGGCTGTAGGTGTAGGAGAAGGTCCACCACCCCCAGGGCAGGCTGTAGTACAGCATGGCGTTGTCGGACGCGCGGGCGCGGTCCTCCCTCGCATTGGCGCCGGCGCGAACCATCAGCTGATCCGCCAGGCCCAGCGGCGAATCCAGCTCCAGCCCGACTGCCCATTGCTGCTGCCCGGTACTGCGCTGGCCGTCGTTGTGGCGAGTGAAGGAAAGCCGCCAGGGCTTGTCCGGCTGGTTGGCGATGACGGCATGGCTTCCACCCACGGTTTCGCCGGGCGTCAACTCCACGGTCGCGCGGTTGGAAGGCAGGCGGTTCAGCTGGTCGACCAGTTGCTCCAGCTCCCGCAGATTGAGGAACTCTCCCACACTGCCCGGGAACGCCATATCCAGTTCACGTTGAGTAAGACTGCCGCCCTCCCCCGGCGCCACGCCTTCCAGACGACCTTCGATCACCACCACTTCCAGGATGCCGCTGCCCAGATCCTGCTCGGGCAGATAGGCGCGCGAGGTGACGTAACCATGCTCGATATAGAAATCGGTGACACGGCGCAGCAACTCGTTGAGATCACCGGCAGACAGACATCGCCCTTCAAAGGCGGCGAGCAAGCTGCTGCGTGCTTCGGCATCCATCAGGGTGGCGCCTTTGAGCTCGATGCGCCGGATGTCGAAGCACTGCTCCTGAACAGCTTGCGCTGGTGCGACCGGCGCCGGTGCAGCCCCTGGCAACTGACGCAGTTCCCGCAGTCGCCTCTCCTGCTCCTCGAGCAATCGCTCCTGCCGCTCCCGGCTCAAATCGAGTTCCCCGGGAAGCAAGGCCTGGGCATGCGCATGGGTAACACTGGCGAGGCATAGGCATAGAGCCGCCAGATGGCGATTCAATGCAAATTGACTTCTGGAAAAACAACGAGGATTTGAAAACAACACGTCAGCAGGATTCCGTTGGCGATGGCCATGACTCGTCGCCCACGGGGACTCGGTGACAGGCTTGGGAAGGCGGGATTTGTTACAAGGTGTGCATGCTCACCCCCCGAATCCACAATCTTCATGACATATGTCAACCAGCTAATAATTCCTGGGAATGGAATCGTGACTTTCCTCACGCTACCCACGCACTTCCTCCATTTCCCTCCCTGGTTTGACTTTTCCTCACCCCCGCGCTAACGTCCCGCCACTCAGCGCCGATTTGAACCACAGCTTGCGGGCGCTCAATAAATCCGGCTAAAGCGAGGGCGACCCAGTCCGCGTTTCCAAGCCGGCTGGGTTTTTTGTTTTCTGAAGCCGAACATGACCGCACCCCAATCCGTCGGGATCGTCGCGCCGCAGACGGCGCACTTTGCCGAGCCGCTGCCCTTGCGCAGCGGCGGCACCCTGGCCGGCTACGACCTGGTCTATGAAACCTACGGCACGCTCAATGCAGACCGCAGCAACGCGGTGCTGGTGTGCCATGCGCTGTCGGGCTCGCACCACGTAGCCGGCGTTTATGCGGACGAGCCGCAGAACGTGGGCTGGTGGGACAACCTGGTGGGGCCGGGAAAGCCGCTGGATACCGGCAAGTTCTTCGTCATCGGGGTGAACAACCTCGGCGGCTGCAACGGCAGCGCCGGGCCATGTGCGCTAAATCCGGCGAACGGCCGGCCCTGGGGCGCGGACTTTCCCTTCGTCACCGTGGAAGACTGGGTGGATGCCCAGGCGCGGCTGGCGGACCGCCTCGGCATCACCCGCTTTGCCGCGGTAATGGGCGGCAGCCTGGGCGGTATGCAGGCGCTGTCCTGGACACTGCAGTACCCGGAACGGGTTGGCCATGCGGCGGTGATCGCCTCGGCACCCAAGCTCACCGCACAGAACATCGCTTTCAACGAGGTGGCACGCCAGGCCATTCTCAGCGACCCGGATTTCCACGGCGGGCACTACTACGAGCATGGCGTGGTGCCGGCGCGCGGGCTGAAGCTGGCGCGCATGGTGGGCCACATCACCTATCTGTCCGATGACGCGATGGCGGAGAAATTCGGCCGCAGCCTGCGCCACGGCAAGGCGGTGTACAGCTACGACGTCGAGTTCGAGATCGAGTCCTACCTGCGCTACCAGGGCGACAAGTTCGCCGGCTATTTCGATGCCAACACCTACCTGCTGACAACCAAGGCACTGGACTACTTCGACCCGGCCTTCTCCCACGGCGGCGACCTTACCGCCGCGCTGGCGCGGGCGCAGGCGAACTTCCTGGTGGTCTCCTTCACCACCGACTGGCGCTTCTCGCCGGCCCGGTCGCGGGAGATCGCCTACGCGCTGATGCACAACGGCCGCAGCGTGAGCTACACCGAGATCGATTGCCCCGCCGGCCACGACTCCTTCCTGCTGGACGACCAGCAGTACCACGCGGTGCTTACCGCCTGGTTCGACCGCATCGAGGTGTGAGCATGCGCTACGACTATGAAGTGATCGCCGAATGGATCGCGCCGGGCGAGAAGGTGCTGGACCTGGGCTGCGGCGACGGCAGCCTGCTGCGCCACCTCACCGAGGTGCGGCAGATCTGCGGCTACGGTGTCGAGAACGATCCGGAGAAGCTGCTCGCCTGCGTGAAGAACGGGGTGAACGTGATCCAGATGGACCTGGACAAGGAGCTGGAGGGCTTCGAAAACGGCTTCTTCGACCACGTCATCATGAGCTTCTCGCTGCAGGCGGTGCACAACACCCAGGGCGTGCTGGCCGAGATGCTGCGCGTGGGCCGTGAGGCGGTGGTGAGCTTTCCCAACTTCGGTTACTGGCGCCACCGCCAGAGCATTCTCAACGGCCGCATGCCGGTGTCGGAAAGCCTGCCGCACCAGTGGTTCAACACGCCCAACATCCGCTTCTTCACCATTGCCGACTTCGACGCGCTGTGCGAGCGCAACGGCATCGCCATCCGCGAGCGCCTGGCTTTCGACGAGGGCAAGCTGGTACTGGAAGAACCCAACTTTCTCGCCAGCGCGGCGGTGTACCGGCTGGGACGGGACTGAGCGGCGGCGGGCCGGGAAGCCTGCGGACGCGAAACGGCCACCGGCTGCTGCTTGGCAGCCGGGCTCAGTTTCAACGCATGGAAAGTCTGGAACCGGGAAGTCTGAAAAGACGGTGCGCGTGGCGATCGCCCCCGTGATCGCCACGCGCCGCCGGCCGTACCGCGGAGCGCGCTTCAGCCGACGATGAAATTGGGCACATCGATACGGATGACCGGTCGTGGCAAAGCCAGCGCAGTCACGGCGGCAAAGCGCCGCGCCCACTCGCCCGGATCCCGGAAACGCGCCTCGCCCCCGTACTTGGCCACGTTCAGGATCATGTCGAGCACCAAGACCTTGCCCATCGGGTTGGACGGTGTGCACTCCAGTGCATCAAATTCGTCCGCCAGCCAGGTTCTCGCATCCTCCTTGCCCATCCCCGCCATGTCCGCCGCAGCAACGGCGAATTCGTATTCCCGGTCTGCGCCGAAAGATACGATCACGACTTGCGTCATGACGGGAGTCCTCCTCCTTTGGTCTGGATTCGACGACCCAGTGCGGGCATTGTCGACAAGCGTCATGAAGGGCGCAAGCAACGTATCGAATTGTGTTCACAGCGGTAACAAGCCCGCCGCCGACCCTTGCGGGCGCGGGGTCGCCGGGGATGGGGGCGATCTGGGATAATCCCGCAACTCTTCGCCCGGACCCCACCGTGCCCGCCGTACTTCTCCACGCCGCAACGCCCCGCACCACCTTCAACCGCGCCCCTGCCACCACCGGATCGGTGCCGGCGTGACCGCCGCCAGCCTGGGCCGCGGCTGGCGCCTTGCCGCCATCCTCGTCCTCGGGTTCGCCTCCGGCCTGCCGCTGGCGCTGGCCGGACAGGCGATGCAGGCCTGGCTCACGGTGGATGGCGTGGATCTGGCCACCATAGGCTTCTTCGGCCTGGTCGGCATTCCCTACACCTTCAAGTTCCTGTGGGCGCCGCTGATGGACCGCTTCGAGCCGCCCTTCCTCGGCCGCCGGCGCGGCTGGCTGGCGCTGACGCAGTTCGCGCTCGCCGGCGTGCTGTGGTGGATGGCGCAGCTCTCGCCCGCCACCACCCCGCAGCTCTTCGCCGTGGCCGCGGTGTTGGTGGCTTTCCTTTCCGCCTCGCAGGACGTGGTGGTCGATGCTTACCGCACCGACCTGCTGCCGGAGGAAGAGCGCGGCCTGGGCGCCTCGGTGCACGTCTTCGCCTACCGGCTGGCGATGATCCTGTCCGGCGGCGTGGCGCTGATCTGGGCCGGGCAATGGCAATCCTGGCCGCGGGTGTACATGGTGATGGCGGCCATCATGGCCGGCTGCGGGCTGGTGTCGCTGCTTGCGCTGCCGCGCGTGGCCGCCAGCCTGCGGGCGCTGGATAGCGACCCGAAGAAGGAGCTGGCGGGCTTCGCCGCCATGCTGGCCGGCGTCGCGGTGGGTTACTGGCTGGCGCGCTCGGCGCTGATGCTGGCCGGGCTGGACCCGAACGACGCCAACAAGTGGATACAGCTGCTGTTCGTGCTGGCGGAAATCGCCGTCGCCTTGCCACTGGGCTGGTGGGCTGCGCACAAGATCGGCTTCGAAACGCTCAACCGCTCGCTCTCCAGCTACTTCGCCCAGCGCGGCGCCGCCGCCTTCCTGGCGCTGATCATCCTGTACAAGCTGGGCGACGCCTTCGCCGGCAGTCTCACCACGCCCTTCCTGCTGAAAGGCATGGGCTTCTCGCAGGAAGAGGTGGGCATCGCCAACAAGCTGATCGGCATCTGGCTGACCATACTCGGCGCCTTCATCGGCGGGCTGATCATGACGCGGCTCGCGCTGTACCGCTCGCTGCTGGTGTTCGGCGTGCTGCAGCTGATCTCCAATTTCGGCTTCTACGTGCTGGCCGAACTGGGCCGCGGCGCCTGGGGCTCGGTGATGCTGCCGGCCTTCGACTGGGGCGTGATTTCGCTGCATGAGGACACCCGGCTGGATCTGCTGCTGCTGTCGGTGATCGCCGGCGAGAACATCACCGGCGGCATGGGCACGGTGGCCTTCGTCGCCCTGCTGATGGCGCTGTGCAACCAGCGCTTCACCGCCACCCATTACGCGCTGCTGTCGGCCTTCGCCGCCGTTGGCCGCATTTATGTCAGCCCCTTGTCCGGCGTGCTGTCGGAAAGCATAGGCTGGCCCGCCTTCTTCCTTTTCTCCATCGTCGTCGCCGTGCCCGGCGTGCTCATGGTCTGGCTGCTGCGCGACGCGCTGAACCGCCTCGGCCGCCCCGCACCGGCAAGTGCGATGGACGATTGACCCGCCCACACCGCAATCGAGCAACCATGACTGCAACCGCCCTGATCACCGCCGCCCGGCAACTTTCCACCGCCGTGGATGCCATGCGCTTCGGCCCGCCGGTAAGCCATGTCTACAACCCGCTGGACTACGCCTGGAACATCCACGAAGCCTACCTGCGCCGCTATGGCGAAGGCCGCAAGCGCGCCATCTTCCTCGGCATGAACCCCGGCCCCTTCGGCATGGCGCAGATCGGCGTGCCCTTCGGCGAAATCGCCAGCGCCCGCGACTGGCTGGGCCTGGAAGGCCCCGTCGGCCAGCCGGCGGTCACCAACCCCAAGCGGCCGGTGGAAGGCTTCGCCTGCAAGCGCTCCGAGGTGAGCGGCCAGCGCCTGTGGGGCTTGTTCCGCGCCCGCTTCGGCACGCCGGAAGCCTTCTTCGCCGACCACTTCGTGGTCAATTACTGCCCGCTGGCCTTCTTCGAGGAAGGCCGCAACCTTACGCCGGACAAGCTGCCCGGCGCCGAAGCCCGCCCGCTGCTGGCCGCCTGCGATGCGCACCTGCGCGCGGTGGTCGAGGCGCTGCAGCCGGAATGGCTGATCGGCATCGGCAACTGGGCGGAAAAGCGCGCCGCCGAAGCCTTGGGCGACATGAACCTGAAGTTCGGCCGGGTGCTCCACCCCAGCCCGGCCAGCCCGGCAGCCAACCGCGGCTGGGCCGAGGCCGCCACCCGCCAATTGACCGAACAGGGAATCTGGCAATGAAGCGCCGCCGTAAAGCGCCCACCGCTGACAGCCCGGACACTGTTATTCACAATGACGAAACGCCGCAACGGGCCCCCGCCCCACAGGAATCCCCCATGAGCCAAGACATCCAGCAACTGTTCGACAACAACAAGGCGTGGTCGGAGCGCATCCACTCCGAAGACCCGGAGTTCTTCTCCCGCCTCGCCGCCCAGCAGTCGCCCGAATACCTGTGGATAGGCTGTTCCGACAGCCGCGTTCCCGCCAACCAGATCATCGGCCTGGCGCCGGGCGAAGTCTTCGTCCATCGCAACGTCGCCAACGTGGTGGTGCATACCGATCTCAACGCGCTGTCCGTCATCCAGTACGCGGTGGATGTGCTGCGGGTGAAGCACATCCTGGTCGTTGGCCACTACGGCTGCGGCGGCGTCAAGGCGGCGCTCAACAACAACCGCCTGGGCCTGATCGACAACTGGCTGCGCCATGTGCAGGACGTGCGCGACCGCCACGAAAACCTGCTCAACGGCATCGAAGACCCGGCGCAGCGGGTAGACCGCCTGTGCGAGTTCAACGCCATGCAGCAGGTGGTGAACATTTCCCAGACCTCAGTGCTGCGCGAAGCCTGGGAGCGCGGCCAGGGCGTGGCGGTGCATGCCTGGTGCTACGGCCTCAAGGACGGCCTGGTGCGCGACCTCGGCGTCGCCGCCCGCAGCCGCGAGGAAGCGCTGGACCAATACCGCGACGCGGTGGAAGCGCTGTCGCGCAGCTGAGCCCTCGCGACTGACTCCAGGAGCAGGCGGATGACTTTCCGCATCGGCATCGATCTCGGCGGCACCAAGATCGAGATCGTCGCCCTGGCCACCGATGGCGGCGAGCGCCTGCGCCGCCGTATCCCCACGCCGCAGGGCGACTACGCCGCCACGCTGGCAGCGGTGGCCGGACTGGTGCGGCAGGCCGAGGCGGAGCTGGGTACCCGCGCTCGCATCGGTATCGGCACGCCCGGCTCGCTGTCGCCCTGGAACGGCCTGGTCCGCAACGCCAACTCCACCTGCCTCAACGGCCAGCCTCTGAAGCAGGACATGGAAGCGCTGCTCGGCCGCGAGATCCGCATCGCCAACGATGCGGACTGCTTCGCCGCCTCCGAGGCCCTGGACGGCGCCGCCGCCGGCGCGAAGTCGGTATTCGGCGTAATCCTCGGCACCGGCGTGGGCGGCGGCATCGTCATCGATGGCCACCTGCTGCAAGGTGCGAACGCGGTGGCCGGCGAATGGGGCCACATCCCGCTGCCACTTCCGGATGCCTCCGACCTGCCGCTGCCGCCCTGCTACTGTGGCCGCGCCGGCTGTCTGGAAACCTATCTGTCCGGCCCCGGCCTTGCCGCGGACCACGCCCGCCGCCACGGCGGCCAGCTCGATGCGGAAACCATCGCCCGCGCCGCCGCGGCTGGCGATGCGGACTGCGAAGCGACACTGCAGCGCTACGAAGACCGCCTGGCGCGCGGCCTGGCCATGGTCATCAACCTGCTGGACCCGGAAGTGATCGTGCTCGGCGGTGGCCTGTCGCGGCTATCCCGCCTCTACACCCATGTGCCTGAGCGCTGGATGCGGCATGTGTTCTCCGATGGCGTGCGCACCGCCCTGCGGCCGGCAATGCATGGCGACGCCTCCGGCGTCCGCGGCGCCGCCGCGCTGTGGCCTCGGGCGGTTTGAGGTCTCGATGCCCATGACGGGCAGTCGAAGCTGTCGCCTACTCCCTAAGCTAGAAATCTCTCCATGATGCATTGCACCAATCCGGTGCTGCGTATGGCGATTCCTTTCGAGCCAATATTTGCCGGGCACTGGCTGCGATTTATACGAAAGACTGATAGAGCAATACAAAAATTCATTGATGCGGCTGTTGCGACGCACCATGAATCGGACTATTCTTTGAACCGTCTCCTCCACCCTCCTCCTTTGGTGTGGATTTAGCCCGGGTCCGCAAGGAACCCGGGCTTTTTTCTTTGGTGCGCCGACTGCGTCCCTGCGGGCACACAGCACAGCCTGACTCCCCGCCCTCGCGCCGGTTCAGACGTCCAGCGGATCCACATCCACCTGCCAGCGCAGATCGCGCGGCGCGCGCTGGCGATACAGCGCTTCCATCCATGCCAGCAGGAAAGCCTGCAGGGGGCCGCGCTGATCCGCCTCCACCAGCAACTGCGCCCGCTCGCGGCGGGCCAGCCGGGTGAGGCGCATCGGCACCGGATCGAACAGACGCACCGCATCGCCAGCGAGCTGCTCGCCCAATGCCCTGGCTTCCTTGAGGAAGACCACCGCGTCATGCAGCAGCGGCGCATCCGCACGCAGCATGGCCTGGTGGGTATAGGGCGGGAAACCGGCCTGGCGGCGCTCGTCCAGCGCCATGCGGGCGAAAGCGTCGAAATCCTGCCGCGAGAGGTGCTGGTACAGCGGATGGGCGGGATACTCGGTCTGGATCAGCACTTCGCCCGGCAGGGTGCCGCGGCCGGCGCGGCCGCCGACCTGCATCAGTTGCTGGAACAGGCGTTCCGGCGCGCGGAAGTCGGCCGCATGCAGCGAGGAGTCGGCGCCGATGACGCCGACCAGCGTCAGCCGCGGGAAATCGTGCCCCTTGGCCATCATCTGGGTGCCGACCAGGATGTCTGCGCCGCCGTCGGCGATGGTCGCCAGCAGCGCTTCCCACTGGCTGCGGGTACGGGCGGCATCGCGGTCCACCCGCAGCACCCTCGCCTCGGGGAAAAGCTCGGCCAGGCGCGCCTCCACCCGCTGGGTGCCGCGGCCGAAGGGCTGGATGTCCTGGTTGCCGCAGCTGGGGCAGGCAGCCGGCACCGGGCCGTCGCAACCGCAGTGATGGCAGCGCAGGCGGCGGTCGGCGAGATGGACCACCAGGTTGGCGGAGCAGTTGGGGCAGGTGCTGATCCAGCCGCAGGAGGGGCAGGACAACACCGGCGCGTAACCACGGCGATTGAGGAAGACCAGGCTCTGCTCGCCGCGTGCCAGCCTTTCTTCCAGCGCCTTGTGCAGCACCGGGCTTAGCCCCTCGTCCAGGCGCAGCCGGCTGGTGTCTATGCAGCGCACCTTGGGCAGGGAAGACGCCACCGCTCGGCGGCTGAGGTTCAGCGTGGCATAGCGGCCATTGCGGGCATGCAGCCAGCTCTCCAGCGAGGGCGTGGCCGAGCCCAGCACCACCGGCACCTTGCGCTGGCGCGCCCGCCACACGGCGACATCGCGGGCGGAATAGCGCACGCCTTCCTGCTGCTTGTAGGAGGCGTCGTGCTCCTCGTCCACCAGGATCAGCCCCAGCCGCGGCAGCGGTGCGAATACCGACAGCCGGGTGCCGAGCACGATGTCCGCCTGGCCGGTCAGCGCCTGTACAAAGCCGCGCGAGCGGGCGCCTTCCGCCAGCCCGGAGTGCAGCGCCACCACGTTGGCGGCCGGGAAGCGGCTGGCGACGCGGCTTTCCAGCTGGGGCGTGAGGGCGATTTCCGGCACCAGCATCAGCACCTGCCCGCCAGCGGCCAGCGTGCGTTCGGCCAGACGCAGGTAGACCTCGGTCTTGCCGCTACCGGTCACCCCGTGCAGCAGCCAGCAGCGAAAGCCGGCTTCAGCAGCTTCGAAGGCCGCAATCGCGGCAGCCTGATCTTCAGTGAGCGTGGGCAGGCCGACAGCGAGATGGCTGGGCTGGCCTTGAGCGGACACCACCAGCCAGCCGCGTTTGAGCGCATCACCCACCGCGGCGCCGCTGGGCAGCGCCCGCAGCAGGCTGCGACGCGCCGGCAGGCCGGCGGCTAGCGCCTCGCTCAGCAGGGACAGCGCGCGGCTTTCGCGGCGCGCTTCGGCCAGCGCGGCCTGCCCGGCGGCGGTCAGGTCCAGCGGCGGATCCACATCCTCGCCGCTGACGCCGTCCGCGCGGCGCAATCCGGGTGGCAGCGCCAGCGCCACCACCTCGCCGAGGCGGGCGTGGTAGTAGCGAGCGACGAAGCCGACCAGCTCCAGCCAGTCGGCCGGCAGCGGTGGCACATCGCGCTGGATGTGGTGCACCGGCTTCAGCTTGGCGGTCGCGACCTCGGCATCGTCCGGCAAGGCGACGATCACCCCGCTCTTGTCTCCCCGGCCGAAGGGCACGCGCACGCAACGGCCCACATCGCCTTCATGCGCATCTTCCGACGTGTAATCAAAGAGTTGCGGAAGCGGAACCGGCAGGGCGACACGAACGATGGGCATGAGGGGAAAGGATATTTGCGCTTATTTTTATATTTATCAGCTAGTTACTACGTTTTCGTGAGATTGAGCTGCACGAAAGACCGGTAAGCACTTGCCGGGACAACCGGCTCTTGGCTTGTCCACAAAAGCTGTGGATAACTTTGTGGGAAAGCAGGGTGAATCGCCGTCAAACCGGTGTGGCATAAGCGTTTTTGTCACTTTGCCTTAACATTGCGCAAAGTTTTTATCTTTTAAAATCATAATGTTGCAAAAACAAAAGCATAACGCACCAGCTTCGTGCGTCAGACCCGACAAGAACGCCTGGATGTGTATAAGTCAAGCCCGATCAGTATTATTTTTTGCTTGACAGGGGCGGCATCGCCGCCCCGTTTCCGGCCGTGTTTTTCAGGCGCCCTGACGGATCAACCGGCTGTGCTGATGCACCGTATCCACCAGCACTTCCACATGGTCCGGCGGGGTGAACTGGGAGATGCCATGGCCGAGGTTGAAGACGTGGCCGGCGTGCGGGCCGTAGGAATCCAGCACGCGGCGGGCTTCGTCGGCGACGACGTCAGGCGGCGCGAACAGGATGTTGGGGTCCAGGTTGCCCTGCAGGGCGACGCGGTCGCCGACCAGCTGGCGGGCGCGGCCGATGTCCATGGTCCAGTCCAGGCCGACGGCGTCGTAGCCAATGGCGGCGATGCTCTCCAGCCACAGGCCGCCACCCTTGGTGAACACGATGCTGGGCACGCGGCGGCCTTCGCGCTCGCGGATCAGCCCGGCGCTCACCCGCTCCAGGTAGCGCAGGGAGAACTCGCGGTAGGCGGCCTCGGACAGCACGCCGCCCCAAGAGTCGAACACCATGACGGCCTGGGCGCCGGCTTCGATCTGGGCGTTGAGGTAGGCGACCACCGCGTCGGCGGTGACGCTGAGGATGTGGTGCATCAGGTCCGGCCGGCTGTAGGCCAGCGTCTTGACCTTGCGGTAATCGTCGGAGCCGCCGCCTTCCACCATGTAGCAGGCCAGCGTCCACGGGCTGCCGGAGAAGCCGATCAGCGGCACGCTACCATCGAGGGCGCTGCGGATTTCGGCGACGGCGTCCATCACGTACTGCAGTTCGGCATGCGGATCGGGCACGGCGAGGTTGCGGATTTCCCACTCGTCGCGCAGCGGGCGCTCGAAGCGCGGGCCTTCGCCCTCGGCGAAGTACAGGCCCAGGCCCATGGCATCCGGCACGGTGAGGATGTCGGAGAACAGGATGGCGGCATCCAGGTCGTAGCGCGCCAGCGGCTGCAGGGTGACTTCGCAGGCCATCGCCGGGCTCTTGCACAGCTGCAGGAAGCTGCCGGCGCGTTTGCGCGTTTCGCAATACTCCGGCAGGTAGCGGCCAGCCTGGCGCATGAGCCAGACGGGGGTGTAGTCGGTGGGCTGGCGCAGCAGGGCGCGCAGGAAGGTGTCGTTCTGAAGGCGGCTCACGTCGATTCCTTTTAGGCCGTACCGAAAAAGGGGGATTATCGCCTGCCCCGGCCGGCCGGGCGAGGGCAAGCGCGAAGGGGCGGCGTGGCGGGCGATTTCGCAGGGTCGCGGCCAGATGCCGGAGGACGCCGGAGCAAGAGCCCCGGCATCACGCGCGGGAGCCTGCCCGCTCTGCCCTCAGCGCCGCCAGAAGGTCGGCGTCATCACCACCAGCAGGGTGAAGATCTCCAGCCGGCCGAGGATCATGGTGAAGGACAGCAGCCAGGTCTGGAAACCGGTCATGGACTGGTAGTTGAAGGCCGGACCGACCGCGTCCAGGCCGGGGCCGGTGTTGTTGAGGCAGGCGACTACCGCGGAGAAGGCGGTGATGAGCTCCAGCCCGGTGGCGGACAGGATCAGCGTCAGGGTGACGATGCTGACCATGTACATGAAGCTGAAGCCGAGCACCGCGTGCAGCACGCTCTCCGACACCGTCTGCCGGCCCAGCCGCACCGGCCGCACCGCGTTCGGATGCAGCGAACGCACGATCTCCCGCAGCACCTGCTTGTACAAGATGATGGCGCGCATCATCTTGATGCCGCCGCCGGCGGAGCCGGAGCAGGCGATGAAGCTGCCGAGGAAGAGGATCCACAGCTGGGCGAACATCGGCCACTGGGTGTAATCGTAGGTCGCCAGGCCGAGCGAGGTGGAGATGGACACCACGTGGAAGGCGACGTAGCGCAGCGTGGTGGCGAGGTCGGTGTGGGCGCCGTAGTTGAACAGGTAGAGCGTGAGCATGGCGATGCTGAAGATGAGCACGCCGAAGAAGAAGGGAATCTCCGGGTCGTACAGGTAGGGCTTCAGGCTGCGCCGCGACAGCGCCATGTAGTGGGTGGCGAAGTTCAGCGCCGAGGCGAGGGCGAAGACGATGGCCACCATCTCGACGTTGAAGTTGTGGAAGTAGCCGAGGGAGTCGTCCTTGTTGGAGAAGCCGCCCAGGCCGGTGATGGAGAAGGCGTGGATCACCGCGTCCCATGGCGACAGGCCGGCAAACCACAGGCTGAAGCCGCAGCCGACGGTGAGCAGGCTGTAGGTGAGCCACAGGCCCTTGGCCGTTTCGGTGATGCGCGGAGTGAGACTGGTCTCCTTCATCGGCGTCGGCACTTCCGCCTTGAACAGCTGGCGGCCGCCGATGCCCAGCAGCGGCAGGATGGCCACCACCAGCACCAGCACACCCATGCCGCCTATCCAGTGCATGAAGGTGCGCCACAGGTTGATGGAGGTGGGCAGCGCGTCCAGCCCGGTGAGCACGGTGGCGCCGGTGGCGGTGAGGCCGGAGGCGGCCTCGAAATAGGCTTCGGTGAAGCTGAGTGCCGGCAGGTAGGCGAGCAGCGGCAGCGCGCCGAACACCGGCAGCACCACCCAGGCGGCGGCCACTAGCAGGAAACCGTCATGCACCCGCAGGTCGCGCCGCGGACTGCGGGTGCATATCCACAGCAGCAACCCGCCGAGGAAGGTGACCAGGATGGCCTTGTCGTAGGCCAGCGCGGCGCCATCGTCCAGCACGGCGGACACCGCCAGCGGGAACAGCATCAGCAGGCCGAAGATCATCACGATCATGCCGAGGGCGTTGAGCGCGGGCGCGTAGGGGCGCAGGGGCGAGTACGGCATGGGGCGCGGCGTCAGAGGAAGGTGAAGCCGACCTGGAACAGCTTCTCCACCTTGCGTACCAGCTGCTTGTGGGTACAGAAGATGATGACGTGGTCGCCCTGTTCGACCAGGGTGTCGTGGTGCGGAATGATGACCGCCCGGCGTATCACCTTGCCGTCGCCGCGCTTCTCGTCGCGGACGATGGCGCCGATGCTGGCGCCCTTGGGCAACGGAATCTCTTCGATGCGGCGGCCAACCACCTTGGAATCCTTGGGATTGCCGTGGGCGATGATCTCCAGCGCTTCCGCAGCACCGCGGCGCAGGCTGTGCACCGCCACCACGTCGCCACGGCGCACGTGGGCCAGCAGCGAGCCGATGGAAGTGTGCGCCGGCGAGATGGCGATATCGATCGGCCCGCCCTGCACCAGGTCCACATAGCTCTTGCGGTTGATCAGCGCCAGCGTGCGGCGCGCGCCCATGCGCTTGGCCAGCGAGGCGGACATGATGTTGTCTTCGTCGTCGTTGGTCAGCGCGACGAAGAGGTCCATCTCGTCGATGCCCTCGTTCTCCAGCAGCTTTTCGTCGGTGGTGTCGCCGCGCAGCACCAGCGTTTTCGGCAGCTGGGAGGCCAGCGACTCGGCGCGGCGGGCGTCCACCTCCAGGATCTTAACGATGTAGTCCTGCTCGATGGAGCGGGCGAGGCGGTAGCCGATGTTGCCGCCGCCGGCGATCAGCACCCGGCGCATCGGCCGGTCGGTGCGGCGCAGCTCGCGCATCACCTGGCGGATATGCACCGTGGCGGCCAGGCAGAACACCTCGTCGCCCGGCACGATCACCGTGTCGCCCTCCGGCAGGATGGGCTCGCCGTTGCGGTAGATGGCGGCAATGCGCACCTCCACGTTGGGCAGGTGGAAGCGCAGCGCCTTCAGCGGATGCCCCACCAGCGGCCCGCCCTCGAAGGCGCGCACGCCGATCAGGCTGACCACGCCGTCGGCGAAGTCCAGCACCTGCAGCGCCTCCGGGAAGGCGATCAGGCGCTTGATGTAGTCGGTGACGATCTGCTCAGGGCAGATGGAGAAATCGACGGCGAAGTTGTCGTCGTCCAGCAGCTCCGGGTGATCCACATAGTCGGTGGAGCGCAGCCGGGCGATGCGCGTCGGCAGGTTGAACAGCGTGCGGGCGATGCGACAGGCGCACAGATTGGTCTGGTCGGACTGCGTCACCGCGATCAGCAGATCGGCATCGTCGGCGCCGGCATCGCGCAGCACCGAGGGCGAAGCGGCGTTGCCGCAGACGGTGCGGATCTCCAGCCGCTCGCGCAGGTTCGCGAGTTGGTCCGGATTGAGGTCAACCAAGGTGATGTCGTTCGCTTCCGACACCAGGTTTTCGGCCACCGAGGCGCCGACCTGCCCGGCACCGAGGATGATGATCTTCACCGGGCGATGCCCCAGACGCATTCAGGAAGGCGGATTCTACGCGTGCGCCCCGCGCCGCGGAACACGCCGGCGAGCCCCCGCCGCAAGTGCTGCCGGCTTTAGCGCAGCAGCATCGCTCAGGCCCATCGATCTGCCATAGAATGCTTCGTCATGCCTGCCGCAGCGCGGCGGCCCTTCCCTCCAGGCGACAAAAGTGGCTGAGCAAACCCAATTCGAGCTGACGACCCCGCTGGGCAGCAACGTTCTGCTCTTCCATGCCCTGGAAGCGAGCGAAGCCCTCTCCCGCGTCAGCGAATACGAAATCGACTGCCTCAGCGACAAGACCGACATCGACCTCGACGCCCTGCTCGGCAAACCCATCAGCCTCCGCGTGCTGCAGCCCGATGGCGGCAAGCGCTACTTCACCGGCCACGTCGCCCGCTTCGCCCACGTCGGCACCCGCGGCCGCTATCAGGCCTACCGCGCCAGCCTGCGCAGCTGGCCCTGGTTCCTCAGCCGCACCGCCGACTGTCGCATCTTCCAGTCGATGACGGTGCCGGAGATCGTCAAGCAGGTCTTCGCCGACCACAGCATCGCCGTCTTCCGCGACGCCCTCAACGGCCAGTACCGCAAGCGCGACTACTGCGTGCAGTACCGCGAGAGCGACTTCGACTTCATCAGCCGGCTGCTGGAAGAAGAAGGCATCTACTACTTCTTCGAACACGCCGAGAACCGCTGCACCCTGGTGCTGGCCGACGCCTATTCCGCCCATGCCTCCAGCGGCGAACTGGAGTTCGTCGAGAACCGCCAGGGTGGCGAGGAAACCAACCATGTCAGCAGCTGGCGTTTCGAACGCCAGGTGATGCCGGGCAAGACCACGCTGATCGACTACGACTTCACCAAGCCTTCGGTGAAGCTGGAAGGCTCGTCGCTGGTCTCCGCCGAACACGAGCAGGGCAAGCACGAAGTCTTCGACTACCCTGGCGGCTTCGAGCAGGTGGCCGACGGCCGCCACTACAGCCAGGTGCGCATCGACGAGCATCACGTCCAGTACGAACTCGCCCATGGCGGCACCAGCGACCGCAAGCTCACCGTCGGCAAGCTGTTCAAGCTCAAGGGCCACGCCCGCCGCGACCAGAACCGCGAGTACCTCGTCACCGCCGCTCGCCTGCGCGCCAGCGTCGAGGGCCATGAAACCACCGAGGAAGGCGGCAGCCTGTTCGACTGCGAATTCACCGCCCTTCAAGCCAAGCAGGATTTCCGCCCCGCCCGCCTCACCCCGCGCCCGGTGGTGAAGGGTCCGCAGACCGCGGTGGTGGTCGGCCCCGCCGGCGACGAGATCCACACCGACAAGTACGGCCGGGTGAAGGTGCAGTTCCACTGGGACCGCTACGGCAAGAAGGACGAGCACAGTTCCTGCTGGGTGCGCGTTTCCCATCCCTGGGCGGGCAAGAACTGGGGCTTCATCGCCATCCCGCGCATCGGCCAGGAGGTGATCGTCGAATTCCTCGAAGGCGATCCCGACCGCCCCATCATCACCGGCCGGGTCTACAACGCCGAGCAGATGCCGCCCTACGAACTGCCGGCCAACATGACCCAGACCGGCATCAAGACGCGCTCCACCAAAGGCGGCGGTACCGAGAACTTCAACGAGATCCGCTTCGAGGACAAGAAGGGCTCGGAACAGCTCTTCATCCACGCCGAGAAGAACCAGGACATCGAGGTCGAGAACGACGAGACGCACTGGGTGGGGCATGACCGGCGCAAGAACGTCGACCACAACGAGAGCGTGACGGTTGGCAACGACCGCACCGAATCGGTGGGCAACAACGAAACGATCAATATCGGAACCAACCGCAGTGAGTCGGTGGGGAAGAACGAGACGATCTCCATCGGCACCAACCGCAGCGAGTCGGTCGGCGAGAACGAGACGGTCACGGTCGGGCAAGATCGCAGCGTCACCATAGGCAACAATGACGCTCTCGAGATCGGCAAGGACAACAAGGTAAGCATAGGCGCCAACCAGACGCTGGACGTCGGCGAGATGCGCTCGACGACCATCGGCAAGGACGACAAGCTGCAGGTCGGCAAGAAGCTCTATCTGGAAGCGGGCGACGAGATCACGCTCAAGACCGGCAGCGCCAGCATCACCCTTAAGAAAGACGGCACCATCCAGATCAAGGGCCAGGACATCACCATCAGCGGCAGCGGCAAGATCGGAGTCAAGGCCTCGTCCGACGTGACGATCAAGGGCTCCAAGATCGCCGAGAACTGAGCCCCATGCTGCAGGTTGTCAATCCCACCCCGCTGCCTGCCGTACTGGCTGTATTCGCCAATCCTGCCGGCGTCGAATGCGCTTATGCGGCAGTCAAGGCAAGCTTCGACTTCTCCTCGGGCACCCCGCTCCTCTCGCCCCGCCAGGCCAGCTTCCTGGCCACCGATGTGTACTGGGGCGACCCTGCGGCGAGCAGCCTGCGTGCCGCCGCCGATCTGACCCTGCTCAAACCGACGACGGACATCCTGCTGCTGGGTCGCGCCGTGGCGCCCGAACCGGTGCGGAGCATGGACGTGAAACTCCGTGTGGGCCCGGTTCTGCGCCAGTTGCGTGTTTTTGGCGATCGCCACTGGCAACACCAGGATCAAGCCTGGACCATATCCTCGCCGGCGCTCTTCGAACGCATGCCAATACGCTGGGAGCTGGCTTTCGGCGGCAGCGTGACCGTCGAGGGCAAGCCGCCTCAATATGAAAGCCGCAATCCAGTGGGGCGAGGTTTCATCACCGCGGACGAAACCGATTTCGCGGGACGGCCGTTGCCCAATATCGAAGATCCCGCACAACTCCTTGCCGCCCCTACCGACACGCCTGAGCCGGCCGGTTTCGCCCCGATTCCACCGCTTTGGCAACCTCGCCGCAGCCATGCGGGCACCTATGACGAAACCTGGCAGACGAAGCGCGCCCCCTACCTTCCGCTCGACTTCAACCCCAGCTTCTTCAACGTTGCGCCACCCTCTCTATGCGCCCCGACTTACCTCGAAGGCGGCGAAGAAGTCGCGATCGACGGCTGTACCGCGGGTGCGCCATTGCGCTTCACCCTTCCCCGGCTCTCACTCGAATTGCAGTGGGATTTCGACGGCCGCAAGACCTCCGCGCGGCCGGTGCTCGATACCATCCTGATAGAGCCCGACCAGGGGCGCCTGCAGATGGTCTGGCGCGCCGCGCAGCCCGTCGACAAGAAACTCAGCCGATTGCGGCAGGTGGAATTGCGCTGCGGCGAGCTCCCCATTGCCCGGGCCACCTGACATGGCCGTCGACATCCTCGCCGCAGGCTGCATCACGCCCATCGGTCTCAGCCTTCCGGAAAGCGCCGCCTCCGCCCGCGCCAGACTCGCCCGCTTGCGTGAAATCGCCTGGCTGGACCGCAACTTCCAGCCCTACATCACCGGCCGGATATCCGATGAAGGCCTGCCGCCCCTGGCCGACACGCTGAGAGAAGCCTGCCTGCAAGCGCGTGAAGCGCGCATGCTGCGCCTCGCCCATGCGGCCATGGCCGAAGCCTTGGCCGCGCTGCCGGCCGATGCGGGTCCAATACCGCTGTTGCTGGGGCTGCCGGAACACCACAGCACCATTCCGCTGGACCCACCAGCCTTCCTTGCCAGGCTGGCCGAACAATCCGGAGCCCCGCTGGATCTCGCACGCAGCGTGGCCGTCGCCAGAGGCCGCGCGGCCGGGCTGATGGCCTTGCGCCAGGCCGCGGCCCGCCTTGCCAGCGGCGAAACGCAATACGTTCTCGTCGGCGGCGTGGACAGCCTGCTCGACCTCTATGTGCTCGGTACGCTGGATCGCGATGGGCGCATTCGCAACGAAACCAACAACGATGCCTTTTCGCCCGCCGAGGGCGCGGCCTTCCTGCTATTGGGGGACGCAGCACGCCACCGGCAGGCGCCTCTCGCAACGATCAGCGCCACCGCTCTAGGCCAGGAAGCCGGCCACCTGCATGCCGATGCCCCCTATCTGGGTGAGGGCCTCGCCGATGCCATTTCCTCTCTATTCAAGGAAAACCCGCCGGCATCGCCCGTTGCCTGCACATACTCGTCCTTCAATGGCGAACGCTACTGGGCGCGCGAGTTCGCCGTATCGCGCCTGCGCAACGCCCGCCACTTCGCCGACGCCATGCAGATGGAACACCCTGCGGAATGCTGCGGAGACATGGGCGCCGCCCACGGCCCCGTCCTCGCGGCGCTTGCCGCTCACGCCCTGGCCGGCGGCTATCGGCCTGGCCCCTGCCTGGTCTATGCTTCCTCAGACCATGGCGACCGCGCCGCACTCCTGCTCAATACCCCGGCAGGCTGACCCCCTCGGAGCCCCTCATGCCATGCACCGTCCATAACATCCAGGGTTTCGCGCACAAGAGCAGCGGCGGAATGAGCATGGTCTTCCCCGACGTCTGCAATACCCCCTCGCCGGGCGGCCCCATCCCCATTCCCTACCCCAACATCGGCAAGTCGTCCGACACCACGTCCGGCACCTCCACCGTGAAGGCGGATGGCAGCATGGTGATGGTCAAGGGCGCCAAATACATGATGAGCGCCGGCGACGAGCCGGGCTCCGCCGGCGGCGTGGTTTCCGGCACCTTCAAGCAGGAGTGCGAATTCCTGATGTACTCCTTCAACGTCATGCTGGATGGCAAGAACGTCTGCCGCATGGGCGATCCCCTGTGGCACAACAAGAAGAACATCTGCGGGTAAGGCCATGACACAGCTCGGAGAACCAGTGGCGGTGGGCATCATCACGGACCCGGAAGATCCGGAATGCCCTTTTTCCCATGACGTGCCGGCGGATGACGATCCGGGCAAGAACGAACTGATCGGCTCCGGCTCCGTTCTCGCCAAGGCACTGAAGAATCGCACCAGTACCGACCTCGTCGCGAAACCGCAGCCCGGCGTGGTCGAGAACCCCAGATATGTCCAGAATCACCCGCTCCACTCCCCGGGCTCCCTCGTCTCCGCCAGCGCCGAAACCCGCGCCAACTGGCCGGTTACCGTGACGCTGGCAGGCGGCGAAACCAAGCGCCTGCCGGTGCGCTGCGCCGCCCACCATCTGATTCCCGCCCAGGAGGCACTGAAGGACAGCAGGCTGGTCCAGTTCATGGTGCATAAAGACACCCCGGAAGACGTCAAGGACGGAACGAAGAAAGGGCTGCTCTGGCGGGATGTCGGTTACAACGTGAATGGCAGCGAGAACGGCGTCTATCTGCCCGGCTCCTATGCCGTCGGTGGTGGCCGGGGCGGCCTGCGTGTCTGGAGCACCGCTGACGAGCCTGATGAGGAAGACGAGGATCTGCCCGAGAACTCAGCGGATGCGGATACCTCCGCCTATCTGACCGGCGAGCCCGGCAGCATCACCGCAAGCACGCCGAAATGGCAGTACGTCAAACAGGCCATGCTGCTGGCCCCTGGACAATTCCACGACCGCCACGCCGATTACAGCCGGGAGGTCCAGCTGAAGCTCGATGCGGTCGCGGCCAATCTGGCGAAGCAGTACAGGGCGCGGGAAAAGCTCAGCTGCCCTTGCCCGGAATGCCTCAAGACCCGCCAGAAATGGGCCGAAAAGGGCTATCCGCCACCCGCCACCCTGGTAGCCCGGCTTAATGGGCTCTCCGGCCGCTACCGCCAGTACGTCAATGGCTCGGCCTGGGCAATGAATCTATACACGTCCAAATGGTGCAAGGCCTATATGCAGGCGCGCGCCGCCGGCCATGCCTGGGCGAGGATCTGACGAGTAGAGACGCCATCCTGGAGCAGTCCCCATGTTCTACATCCTGAAATGCTTCGACCCTCCAGAAGGGTATATCGCCCGCGTCGAATACGAGGAGGACGATCCTTTCCGTTTCTGGAACACCGGCGAGCGCTTCGACGATGAGCCGGAAGTTCCCTTGCAGGCCCGGCTGATCAGTGATCGCCAGTCGGTAAGGGCGGAATTGTGGGAAACACCGCTGCCGATCATGAGCGAGCGCCTCCATGCGGCCTTGCGTTCCGCCGGCGTGGCCAACCTGGACACCTATCCTGTCGTCCTCACCGACAGCCGCAGCGGAGAACAGATCGGCGGCTATGTGGCCTTCAACATCATCGGCGTCATCGCCGCGGCGGATCTGGCAGCCACGCGTTTCAGCCCGGGCAATACCGACCGCGTGGTCTCCGCAGACATCGATCATCTCGTCATCGACCCGGCCCGCGTGGCAGGGGCCCGGATGTTCCGCCTGGCCGAATCAGTCAGCGCGATCGTCATCGATCAGCAGGTACGCGATGCACTGGAGGCGGCCGGTTTCACCTCGCTGAGTTTCCTGTTGCCGGAGCAGTGGGCGGGCTGAGCGGCTCCGACCAAGGCCTGCGCGAGAACGCCCCATGCTCTCACCGCCCCGCACCGCAGATCCGGCCTCCTCCGTCTCCGATACCTTCGGATGCGCCGGACGGCTCGCCACGCCCGAGGGCTCAACCCGCCGTAGCGACCTGTCCTGAACCCTCCCTCCGAGAGACCCACGCGATGAACAGCCGAGTTGCCCCGCTGGCAGACAGCCAGCCCACCGCCACCGCGGAGCCTGCCGCCGGCCCCCTGCGCGGCCAACTGCTCGCCATCGAAGAGGACGGCTGGCTGGTGGTCGGCGTGGCCGGCGCCCCCGTGCGCTGCCTGTGCCTGGAAGGCAAACCGCTGGAAGTGGGCGACAGCGTGCTGGTGTTGCCGGCAGGCAGTGCCGGCCCCGCCATCGTCCTCGGCCGCATCGGCCCTTACCGCGAACCGCAGCCGCAGGCCCGCCTGGTGCTCGAAGCCACCGAGGTGCTGACGCTGAAGTGCGGCGACGTCGCCATCGACCTGCGCGCCGCCGACGGCAAGCTGATGCTGCGCGGCGAAGACGTACTGCTGCGCGCCCGCGGCACCCAGCGCATCCGCGCCGGCGCGGTCGCCATCAACTGAGGCCATGGTCGCCATCGCACCCCTGCGCAGGCAACGGCACTACCTGCCGGAGCTTGTCCTCACCCATGCCGAGGAGGCCGCCTATCTGTGGGGCCGGCGCCGTACCAGCCTGCATTCCGAAACGCTGCAACTGCGCAACCTGCAGGAGCTGCAGGAACGCATAGAAGCGCACCTGCAGGGCATGCTGATCGCCGGAGCGGACCTGCCCGCCCTGCTCGGCGAATGGCTGCAGGCGGACGACAGGGACGAAGTCTTCGCCGCCGCCTGCGCCCTGCTCCGCCACGGTGACCCTGCCTTCGCCCGCCAGGTCCTGGCCGCCTTCAGCACCGCCCAAGGACCACGCCTGGCCGGCTTGCGCGACGCCTTCGGCGCCAGCCCGCAAACACACACCCAGGACGCGCTGGCACACAGCCTGGCCCAGGGCGACAGCGCCCACGCGGCAGCGGCGGCGGCGGCCCTCGCCTCCCAGCGTCGCCTCGCCGCCAGCGATCCAGCACTGATACGACTCCTGGGCACCGAGAACTCCACCGACGCCGCCCTGGCCTGGCGGGCGCTGACTGTGCTGGACCCGGCCAGCGCCACCCTGCCCTACCGCGAAGCGCTGCAGGCGGCGGATGGCGAACTGCGCGCCGCCGCGCTCACCGCCGCCTGCTGGCGCGGCGAAGCCTGGGCCGCCAAGGCCATTCACAAGCTTGCCGAGGACGGCGACCTCCACGCCCTCGGCCTGTGGGCCGCCACCGCGGAAGGCGCCACGCTGGCCAGCGCGCCGCCGCAGCCGGCACTGGACGCCATCCAGCGCTGCAAACTCGCCGCGCGCTGCGGCCACCCCGAAGGCATCGCGATGCTGATCGCCGCGATGGCCGACGCCGACGCCCGACTCAGCGCCGCCGCCGGCACCGCCTTCACCCGCATCACCGGCTGCGACGTCGAAGGCGAACGCAAGACCCTGCCTGTTTCCGCCGACGCCGACGACTTCGAGCGCGAGTTCACCGCCGACGTCCATCTCGGCGACGACAAGCGCGCCCAGCAACGCTGGGCACAGCATGGCGAACAGTGGCGCGCCGGCAGGCGCTGGAACCGCGGCCATGAAGTCTCCGCCACCCTGTCCACCGCCGCCCAGGCGGCCATCGATCTTGCCGCGCGCTGGGACTTCGGCCTGCGCGCCGCACTCGCCGGGGTCCGCCTGATGGCGCCCCCCCCGGTCATCTGACCCCCACGGAGAACGCAAGGTGTTACGCATCACGGTCATCAAGGTGAACGGCTACGCGCCGGCCAACTCCCTCGCCCAGGAATTCGACGAGCGCGGCGGCACCATAGGCCGCGAAGACAGCAATGCGCTGGTGCTGCCCGACCCCAACCGCCACATTTCGCGCATGCAGGCCCAGGTGCAATTCGACGGCACCCGCTTCATGCTCATCGACCACGGCGGCAATCCCACCCAGCTCAACGGCCGGCCGCTGGGCAAGGGCAACAGCGCCACCCTGCGCGACGGCGACGAGATCACCATCGCCGAGTACAGCCTGCGTGTCGAAGTACTGCGCGAATCCGCCCACCTGGGCAATGCCACGCAGCCCAATGTCGCCGCGCAGATGGATCCCCTGGGCCTCTTCGGCAGCGCGCCGGGCGATGGGCAGGTTGCCCCGGCTCCCGCCCCCGGCCCAGCTCCCGCTGCAAAGTCGGCACCCTTGGATGACGATCCCTTTGCCGTTTTCATTCCGGCAGGCCCCGCCACCACGCCGGCCCCCTCGCCCGCAGCAGCAGCACCCATCGCCGACGACCCCTTCGCGGCCTTCGCGCCCAAGGCAGCCGCCACCCCGGCCAGCGCGCCGCCCTCCTCACTCGGCGGCGACCCGCTGGGCATAGGCGCGATAGCCCAACCGCCCGCGGCCAGCTCGCTGGACGACCTCTTCGGCCTGGACGTCGGCGGCGCCAGCCACGATCCCTTCGCCGGCTCGCCGCTGGGCGATCCCGCCCATGCGCCGGCGCCGCTGCAAGGCGGCAGTGCCGATCCCCTGGCCCTGCTCGGCGGCGCCACCCCGGATGCAGGCAAGGATGCCGTCCGCAACGATTCCCCCCTGTTGCGGGATGCCTTCACCCCGCCACGGCTGATCGACGACCAGCCGCGGGATGCTCCGGCAGTGCCCCAGTCGCCCCCACCCGCCCGGCCGGCGATCACCCCCGCCGCCCCGGCCGGCGGCGTCGTCTCCTGGGCCACGCCGGACCAGCCCGCAGCCGTGTCCGATCCGGCTGGCGAAACCCATACCCGCATCGTGCCGCCGGCAGCCATCCCCACGCCGCGCGCCCATGTCACGGTGGACGCCCCCGCCGGGCCCGCCGCCACGCCTGTGGCCGCGCCTTCCACGCCCAGCGCGGCCCCTTCAGCCACGCCACACGCCGCGCCGCCCGCCGGCACCGATGCCCTGCTCGCCGCCTTCAGCCGCGGTCTCGGCCTGCCGCAGCTGCAGCCGCCCGGCGGACTGACACCGGCCTTCATGGAGCATCTCGGCCTGGTGGTGCGGGAAGCGGTGCAGGGCACGGTGGAGCTGCTGATCGCCCGCGCCGCCACCAAGCGCGAAGTGCGCGCCGACGTCACCATGATCGTCAGCAAGAACAACAATCCGCTGAAGTTCTCCCCAGACGTCGATTTCGCCCTGATGCAGCTCATCAACCCGCAGGGCGGCGGCTTCATGGGGCCGGCCGAAGCCATGCGCGACGCCTATGACGACCTGCGCGCCCACCAGATCGGCTTCATCGCCGGCATGCGCGCCGCCCTGGCCAGCGTGCTCGCCCGCTTCACCCCGGCCGAACTCGAAGCCCGCCTCACTTCGCGCAGCCTGTTCGACAGCGTGCTGCCGGCCAACCGCAAGGCCAAGCTGTGGGATCTCTACGAGCAGCGCTACCAGGACATCTCGCGCGAAGCCGAGGACGACTTCCACTCCCTGTTCGGGCGCGAATTCCTCAAAGCCTATGAAGCCCAGATCGAACAACTGCAGCGCGACCGCGGCTGACCCCTCTCCCCACCGACACTTTCCGCCCGACCCGACCCATTCATGCTGACGCTACAAACCGCCTACATATCCCGCATCGGCAGCCGACGGCGGAACGAGGATGCCTGCGGCTACTGGACTTCTCCCCAAGGCTGCTGCTGGGTGGTGTCGGATGGCGCCGGCGGCCACGGCAGCGGCGACCGCGCCGCGCAGATCGTCGTCAGCACCGTCCTGGAGCGCTTCTCCGCCCAGCCCCAGGTCGGCGAGGAATACGCCATCTACCTGCTGGAAGCCGCCCAGGCGGCGGTGATGGCGGACAAGCGGGCCGATCCCGGCGGCGACGATATGCATGCCACCGCCGCCGCGCTGCTGATAGACGCCGACCAGGCGAAGGCGGTGTGGTCCCATGTCGGCGACACCCGCATCTACCTGTTCCGCAACGGCGAGATCCTGCACCGCACCCGCGATCACAGCCTGGTGCAGAGCATGATAGACGCCGGCTACGGCAGCCCGGACATGATCCGGCAACACCCCCAGCGCAGCCTGCTCACCTCGGCCATCGGCAATGCGGAAGACCTCGCCCTCAGCGTTTCCGGCGCGCCGCTGGATCTGCAGCTGCGGGACACCTTCCTGATCTGCAGCGATGGCTGGTGGGAGCATGTGGATGAGGCGCAGATGTGCGCCACCCTCGCCAGCGCCGCCAGCTGCGAGGACTGGCTGAACACCATGGCGGCACTAGTCGAAAAGCATGACAACCCACAGAACGACAATTACACTGCGGTCGCGGTAATCGTGGCAGAAACCCAGGGCGACACCACCGTGCTGCTGCCCTGACGTCATCCAGCATCCCAGGACACCGAAATGAAAGCCCACCTCGTAGTGCTTCCGCTATGCGCGATGCTGGCGGCCAATGGCTGTGCCACGATGGACAGCAAGACCGAAAGCGCGGGCATAGGCGCCGCCATCGGCTGCGCGGCCGGCGCGGTCATCGCCACGTTGACTGAAAACGATGCGGGCACCGGTTGCGCCGCCGGCGCGCTCGTGGGTGGGGCGGTGGGCTATATCCGCGCCCGCAATGCGGAAGTCGAAGAAGCCAGGCAGGCGGCCGAAGCCGCCGCCGCCGTCAAGGGCGCCAAGGTGGCGCCGGTCGAGACCCAGCAGGTTCGCGTCGTCGATACCAAGGCCAACAAGACCGACACCGTGTCGGCCTTCAAGTCGGTTTCGGTCGATATCCCGCTGAGCCAGGTCGATACGCCGGAAGGGCGCGAAGCCATGCGCAAGCTGCAGGACTACGCCCGCAAGACCGCCAACGACCGCGGCGAAACCATAGACATGACGATCGCCACCGCGCCGGGCAAGGGCGGCAACAGCGCCAAGGCCTCCAAGGTCACCCTCACCAAGGTGGTGGAAGACGCCGGCAAGGGCAAGGTCCAGCACAGCCAGATCACCGATCCCCAGGTTCCGGCCAACGTCCAGCGCGTCACCATCGAAGCCAAGAATCAGAGCCGGGTCGAAATCTAAGCGCCCTATTCCGCGCTTATCTTCCCGGCTGCAGCCGCTTTCCCTTCCACTCTCCCGTCTAGATGAAAAACCCTACTATCGCCATGGCCTCCATCCTGGGGGCCGGCCTCCTTGGCTTGTCCGGCAGCGCCGCTGCCAGTTGTTCCAACAAGAACTACGGCATTGATCTGTATGTGATGAGCTACTACATGCAGACGGAAGAAAGCGGCAGCCGCTGCGCCAATACCGCCGACAAATTCTTCGATCTGCTCAACGGCGATCTGAGCAACATCGTTCCAAGCTACGACAATTACTCGATCGCAAACGCGGCGATGAACTTCAACGGAGTACAGCTCTATTTCGACTTCGCGGAGTCATATAGCGCCGTTCTTCGTTTCCGGATTCCCTCCCTGGGTGTTGATGAGTCCTTCGGCGAGGAATCCGGCAGCCGTGATGACTCCGTTGACATGCTGGTGGACTATCTGAAGAAGAGCGGCATCCTTTCCCGCATCATGCGCGAACAGGCAGCCACCTCTCCCACCAGCCCCATCGCCGGCCCTGGCGGCATGATTCCCACCGCTGCCGCAGCCGACTTCGATGCAGCCATGAGCGACACCGTCCAGGCCCTGAATGGCGGCAGCAGCAGCGACAGCCCCAGCTTCGCCATCGGCGCCTCCTACGGCAGCATGGATGTGGATGGCAAGCGCGGGCAGGTCACCAACATCCCCATGTCTTACGTGTGGCGCTCGGACAGCACGCCGGGGCAGATGTTCACCGTGTCGGGCAGCGTCACCCAGGTGACCATCGCCGGTGGCACCTCCTACCACGGCGGCCTGGGCGTCGCCTTCCGCATGCCGGTCAGCGCACGCTGGGCGCTGACACCCTCGCTGCGCTACTCGATCACCGGCTCGGCGGACATGGCCTCGGTCGCCGGCATGTACTCCGCCGGCCTGTCCAGCACCTATCACATCCCGCTGGAAGGCATGGACCTGGTGATCGGCAACATGGCCGGCTACTACCGCACCAACAAGGTCTCCTTCGGCGAATACTCCTTCGACCCCAAGATCCACACCTGGTCGCTGCGCAACGGCGTGATGGTGTCGCGGCCGCTGAACATGTTCGGCATGCCGCTGGCCATCGAATACTCCTTCGTGGATACCCGCTACACCGGCGGCACCGAGTTCTTCGTGGATAACACCCAGGAAATCGGGGTGACAATAGGCACCAACCGCGCTGGCAACGTGAACAAGAAGTTCACCCGCTTCGGTGTGCGCTACCTGCACGGCCGCGAGACCAATACCGTCTCGCTGACCGGCAGCTACTGGTTCTGAGAACTCCGGGCAGGAACGAAAAAAGGGCACGCTCCGCGTGCCCTTTTTCTTTGGCTCGGACGCCTGGCCTGGCTAACGCCCCGGCTGCAGCAGCTTGTCCAGATCCTTATTCAACTGCTGCATGTATTCCTTCTCGGCCTTCAGCGCGTCATCGTTGCCCGCCGGCTTGCGTGCCGGCGCTTGCTCCACGGCGGAGGGCGGCGCTGCCGGACGTGGCGGCGTCACCTTCGCCTCCTCGGGACGCGGCACCACCTGCGGCCGCTGGGGCTGCTGCACAGGCGGCTCCGCCGGTTTGGGCGGCGGCAGCACTTCCCTGATGCTGGCGACCTGGGCGCCATAGCGTCCCTTGCAGGGCGCACCGGCCACGCAGCGCGGCGTGCCGATCAGCACACCGATATCCGCGCCACCGGCGAACGCGCTCTCCAGCGCCGCACGATGGGCGACGAAGAACTCGCCCTCACGGGTGAACACGCCCTGCGGGAAGTCCCGCGCCTGTTCGGACACCACCGCCAGCACGCGCCACTCGCCCACCGGCTCCTTGGCCGCGTAAGCCCAGGGCTTGTCCATCAGCGGCCGGGGCACATGGAAAGCGTCACCCGGCCCGATGGCGTTGTCCGCATCGAGCGCGTTGGGGAAGAGGCGGTAGACACGGTCGTCCGCGCTGTCCCACAGGAACAGGTAGAGATGGCCGGAACCCAGGCTGGCGAGCGAAAGCTTGAGCGTGTCCTGCCCGATCATGACACTGGCGGGCGCCTGCAACCCTGGCTGCAGGCCGGGATCGGCGTGGCCCAGCGTGGTCGCCAGCGCCTCGGCCAGCGTCGCTTGCGCCGGACGCGGCAAGGCCGGCGGCAGTGCGGGAGAAGCCGGAGTCTGCAGCGCTGGCGCGGCGGTGGAAGGCGGTGCGCTCTCGGCCACGGGCGGCACCGCCGGCTCTGCCGCCGGCCGGGTCCACCAGTAGCCGGTACCAGCCAGTGCGGCGACCAGCGCCACGATGCCACCGGCGATCACACCCTTGTTGCTCCCACCCTTGGCTGCAGATGCGCGGGGGGCCGCATGAGGGGCGGCCTGGGTGGCTGTCATCCTGGGCGGTTCCATCGCCGTGGTGCTGGCAAACAGCGGTGAATCCAGTCCCCAGCCCAGCAGTTGCCGCATCTCGGCCATGGACTGGGGGCGCTCTTCCGCACGTACCCGCAGGCAGTGATCCACCCCGCGCAGGAAACCATCGCCATAGCGGCCCGCAGCAAGTTCGGCCAGCGGCTGATAGCTATCCTGCATCATGCGGCCAACTGAGGGCGGCGGCGTCTTGCCGACGATCATGAAGTAGATCACCGCCGCCAGCGCATAGACGTCGGTCCACGGCCCCTGCTGCATGCCGGGCATCTCGGCGTACTGCTCGATGGGCGCATAGCCGGGCTTCAGGATCACCGTCAGCGCCTGGGTCATGTCACCGATCACCCGGCGGGCGGCGCCGAAGTCCAGCAGCACCGGGCGGTCGTCACGCAGCAGCATAATGTTGTCCGGCGCCACGTCGCGGTGGAAGCAGCTCTCGCGGTGGATCAGTTCCAGGGCGTCGACGACAGGCGCCAGCACCTTGCGTATCCAGCTCTCGTCCGGCGCGCTGCCGCGCTGCTTGAGCACGTCGCGCAGGGTCTGACCGTCGTAATAGGGCATCGCCATGTAGGCGGTGCCATTGTCTTCCCAGAAGCGGTAGACCTTGACCAGCGCCGGGTGGTCGAACTGGGCCAGCAGGCGGGCTTCGTTCACGAAACTGCGGCGGCCGATCTCGAAGGTTTCGCGATGCCGCTCCGAGCGCACATTCACCGTGGTGTTGCCGCTGCGCGAAGCCAGCGAGGCGGGCATGTACTCCTTGAGCGCGACCTTGCGCTCCAGCGAGTGGTCCTGCGCCAGGTAGACGATGCCGAAGCCGCCCTCGCCCACCAGGTCGATGATCTCGAACTCGCCCAGGCGGAAGCCCATGGGCAGGGCGTTGTGCGGGTTCTCCGGCGCGGCCTGCGGCCTTGCTGCCGCGGCAGCAGCGCCTCCCAGCACTACGGTCTTGTCGTCATCATCGGTAGCGGACACTGCGGGGTACTTCCTGTGGATTGATCAAGTCTGGCCGGGCAGGTACTGCAACATGCGGGAAAACACCGCGGCACTGGGCATGCCCTGGCAGGCGAAGCCGCCGGAAACGCCATCCTCGCCGCGGCACCACCACAAGGTATAGGAACCGAACAAGCTTTCGGCCAGCTGGGCGCCTGCGCCGGCGGCCAGATCGGGCAGGCCGGCACCGCCGCGCCCCTCCAGCCGCAGGAAGGCATCCCCGCGCAGCAAGGCAGCACCCAGGCCAGCGTTCGCGCCAGCGGCAAGATCAGGCACCGGGCAAGCCTGCAACCCGGCTTCCAGCACGTCCACACCGGCATCCGGGTTCAGCCCGGCACGCGCGGCGCTTTCCAGCCGGTCGGTCCATTGCTGCACGCTGGCGAGCGCCGCCGGGTCCAGGCTCAGGCCCGGCATGGCCGAAGCCAGCGTCAGCGGAAAGTAGCGACCCACCCGGTCCACCGAGGGCAGCAATATGCCCGCCCAGGGACCGCCTTCCAGCACCCTGGCGCCGAGCAGGAAGCCCCACACCGGCGCAGTCAGGAAGGTGTCCAGCCAGCCCGCGCCCAGGGCTTCCTGGCTGGCGGCCATGCCGCGTTGCAGCCAGCCATCCCAGGCGGAGACGAAATGCTCCGGCAGGCGCCGGCCGGCAAAGTCGCCCAGGCCCGGCAGCTTGCCGTACCAGCCCGGCAGTTCCTGCTGCCGATAAACCGTCATAGGCCCGCCGGGCAGCGGAAGTCCACCAGTTCGCGCAGGCGGAAGGGGTTCTGCACGCTGCTGCTGGTGACCTCGAACACCGCCGAGCGGCCGTCCACAACGAAGGTGGCACGGAATTTCTCCGGCAGCGCGGTCGCTTCGATATTGGCCTTGTCCAGCATGCGGAACAGCGCCCAGGGGCCATCGGTGGCGATACCGGAGGTGCCGCTCTGCCCCGGCGGGGTGATCTGCACCCGCACCTGCAGGCCGCCCTTGGGGCCGGGCCACTGCACCGACTGCGGCACCTGCGGTCCATGAGCGTAATTCACCAGCTGGCCATCCACGTCCAGGGTGAAGTGGGTGATCGCCGGGTCCATCTCGATGGGCTTGAAGTCCAGCCGCATGGTGCCGCCGTTGCGGAAGAACACGTCGCGTATCACCGCGGCGCGCTGGAACTGGGCGAGGTTGCCCGGCGCACCCAGGGACTGCTCCTGCACCTTGCGGAAGGTCCAGTTGCGGGCGCTCATGTCCACGTATTGGGCAAGGTTCTGGTTGAAGAAGGCATCGAACTTGCCGCCAGCGCCGAACAGGGTGGCGAAGTCGTCGCGGGTGACGTCGCGCGGGCTGCTGCGCACGAAGGGGTAGCGGCCGTCGGTGGCCTGGGTGCAAAACTGGCCGACCTGGGTAGCCACCGCGGTGGAGAGGGACTCGCGCAGCGAGGTCAGCGCCTGACCGGTGCCGGCGGCGGACAGCTGCTGCAGCATGGAGCGCACCGGCTCCGGCATGCGCGCGCTTTCCGCCTTGACCCGCGCGGTAGCGTCCGACGGCGGCGGTGCCACCTTGTCGCGCAGCGCGGTCTCGGTGGCGGACAGGTTCACATAGACGTCGTTCACCAGCGCCACCACCGCATTGATGGGCGCGCTGCCGGCATCGCCGGTGACCAGCTGGCGCAGACCGGCGAAGCGGTCATCCACGATGCGCTCCACGCCGGCGGCGGGCGCAGCCGCCTGGCCGCCAGCGGCAGCTCCGCCGAACAGTCGGCCGAGCTCGTTGCGTGCCTCGGCGACCCGTTCCTGCGCCTTGTCGATGGCGGACTTCTCGTCCGCGGCGACGATCAGGGTGGTTTCCCGCGACATCGCCTTCATCAGCTTGGGCAGCGGCGAGTCGGCGGCGGACAGCACGCGGGCGACCTGGATGCTTTGCTGCAGCGTCGGCGCCCGCTGCACCGCGATGTCGTCGACGAAGGCCTCCCACACACGGGCGTAGTCGGTGAGGTAGAGGCGGCGCACCTCGTCGGCGATCTGCTTGGCGGTGGCGGCGTCCGGCTTGGACTGGGCGGTGCCCAGCACCCAGGTTTCCTCCTCCGCCAGATGGGCGGACACCTTGCCCACCTGCGGGCCGAAACCCTTGTGGTAGCCATCGAAGCTGTACAGGCCGGGCACGCCGCGCGTCAGCGGCTGGCCGCTCTTGCGCACGAACACTAGCGAGGCCGCCGGGCCCACCGCCTTCTCCACGGTGAATTCCGGGTATTCGCTACCCACGCCCTGGCGCTTCAGCCGGCTGTAGATGCGGTCCGGCAGGGAGTAGCGCAGCAGCTGCGTGCGCACCCGGGCGATCAGCTCGGTATCCGCCGGTTGCGGCGACACCACCGGGCCATCCTTGAACAGGGCGTCCAGGTATCCGGCCAGCGCGGCGCGCTGCTCGGTGGTGGTCTCGCGCGGCAGGTTGAGTTCCCAGTCCAGGCTGATCCAGGCCTTCAGCGCATCGGCGTCGAAGTGCGAAGCCTCATGCAGCATGATGTAGCTCTTCAGCGCCTCGTAGGCGAACTCCAGGTTGTTGGGGTCCAGACTGCGCAGCTGCTTCTCCACCCGCATGGCGATCCGCGGCAGCAGCACGTCGCGCAGCATGCCGCGATAGGCCTGCTGGGCGGCGGCATCCAGCTTGTCGCCCTGGTAGAGCCCGAAGCGCATGGACAACGGCCCCTCGCCCGACGGCCGCGCATCGGTGTGCGACACGGTGCGTACCGCGTCGATGACCGGCAGGATGCCGACCACGTCATCCGACGCGGCGACACGGGCCTCCGCCACCATGGGCTGCACCGCTTCCACCCGCTTGCCGACCGCCTCGATGTAGGCGTCGTTGTTGCGGTAGCTGAGCCCCCAGCCCACCAGCAGGCCGGCCGTCAGCACGCCGATGCCGGCGAAGGCGGCCAGACGCACCAGGCTGCGGCGGCGCTCCCACTTCAGGTTGGTGCCGCCCAGGCGCTGCTCGGCGAACACCACCTCGCGCAGCAGCCGGGTGATGAAGAAGCTCTTGCCGCTGCCGGTCTGCGGCGGAATGAGGCGGCGCTCCAGGCCGAAGGCCGCCCCCAGCGAAGACATGACCCGGTCGATCGGGCTGCCTTCCTGGGTGCCGCTGGTGAAATACACGCCGCGCAGCTGCGGCGGGTGATCCAGCCCGGAAGCGGCGAACACCTTGTCGAGGAAGCCCACCAGCAGGCGGTCCGCAGTCGCCAGCTGCTGGTCGAAGGCGGCGATGGCGCCGCGGCGGCTGAGGTCGCGCTCGTCGCGCAGACGCACCGGCAGCAGGTCCAGCACGCGCTGACGCAGGCGCGCCAGTTCGTCCGGCAGCGCCTTCACCGCGGAGCCGGTTTCGGCCTGCTGCGGGAAGGTCACGCCCCACACCTGGTCGCGCGCTTCCTTGCCGAAATCGCTGAAGAACTCGTTGAAGCCGGCAATCAGGTCGGCCTTGGTCACCAGTACATACACCGGCAGGCGGACGTTGAGCTGTTCGTACAACTCCTGCACCCGGGTGCGCAGCGCCAGCGCATGGCGCTCGGCCGCCGCCGCATCCTGCGACAGCAGGTCGCCCAGGCTCACGGTGAGCAGCACGCCGTTGAGCGGCTGGCGCGGCCGATGGCGCTTGAGCAGGCCGAGGAAGCCCTGCCAGGCCTGGCGGTCCGCCGCCTGGTCGGAGTCCTGGGTGGTGTAGCGGCCGGCGGTGTCGATCAGCACCGCTTCGTCGGTGAACCACCAGTCGCAGTTGCGGGTACCACCCACGCCCTTCAGCTGATGCACGCCCAGCTTCTCCGCCAGCGGGAAATGCAGGCCGGAGTTGATCAGCGCGGTGGTCTTGCCGGAACCGGGCGCGCCAATGAAGACGTACCAGGGCAATTCGTAGAGATGGCGGCCGCCGCCCAGCGACAGCAGACGGGCGAAGCCACCGCGCTTGGCCTGGGCGGCGGCGCTGGCGTCCTTGAGCACCCGCAGCGCTTCCTCGAAGCGCTGGCGCAAGGTCTCCAGCTCGGCCGGCGGCGTGTTCTTGTCCGCCGGGCCTTCGTCCTTGACCAGCCCTTCGACCAGCTGGGCATTGCGCTTGCGCGCCTTGAGCTTGCGCCAGACCAGGCGGGCGATCACGAAGACCACCACCAGACCGATCAGGATCAGCCGCGCCAGCGCCGATTCCAGCGGCGCGAAACCGGCCACCGCGATCAGCGGGCCGACGAACCAGATCACCAGGGCCAGCGCGATCAGGCCCAGGAGGCCCAGCAGCACCGGGTGAAAAATGAACTTGAAGACGGCTTTCATGCCTCGCCCTATCCCAGTCTCAGTTGCCCGCGCTCGGGAACACGATGATTTCGACACGGCGGTTGCGGGCGCGGCCCTCGGGCGTGTCGTTGGAGGCCACCGGCTCGCTCTCGGCCCGGCCCTCGGTTTCGATGCGTGCGCCGCCCAGCCGTGGCGCCAGCACCGCGGCCACCGAATCCGCCCGCGCCTGCGACAGATGCCAGTTGGAGGGGAAGCGTGCCGAGCGGATCGGCCTGTCGTCCGAATGGCCGCGGACCAGCACCGAGCCCTTCACCTGCGCCACCGCCTCGCCGATGCGCGCCATCAGCGGCAGCACCCGCGGCGCCAGCGTGGCGCTGGCCGGCTCGAACAGGCCGTCGCCCTGGATCAGCACCACGCTGCGGTCTGGCAGATCGCGCACGACGACCAGGCCTTGCTGTATCTCCGGCGCCAGGAAGCCCTGCAGGCGGTCCGGCGCCTTCGCCGGTGCGGCTGCTGCCTGCGCCACCGGCGCCGGGGGCGGCACCTTGAGGCCGAGGATGTGGCTGAAGGCCGGATCGGAGTGCCGGTTCAGGGCGTAGGAGGCAGCCATGTAGACCAGCACCAGCAGCAACGCGGCGATCGCCGCCACCGCCCACAGCGGCACCGAGTCGCGCAGCGGCCGCACGGTGGTGGCGGTGGTCTGCCATTGCGGCGACAGCTCGCGCACCGGCTCTCCGCGCTCCTTGACGATCATCTGCGCCAACCGCTCGCGCACCGCGTCCAGCTGGGCGCGGCCGTTCTGCAGCACCCGGTAGCGGCCTTCGAAGCCCAGCGCCAGGATGATGTAGAACAGCTCCAGCAGATTGCGATGCGCCGCCGGCTGCTCGGCCAGCTTGCCCAGCAGCTGGAAGAACTTCTCCCCGCCCCAGGCTTCGTTGTGGAACTGCACCAGCAGGCTGCGCTGAGCCCAGATCTTCTCGCCCCAGGGCGTGTTCGCCGCGGTTTCGTCGAGGAAGGTGCACAAGGCGTAGCGGGCGCCGATCACATGCTCGTTGAGCACGCCGACTTCGCGCGCCTTGGCCTCGAAAGCCTGCACCGCGCGCGCCAGCGTTTCGCGCAGGCCGGCCGGATCAGGGTGATGGGCCTGGCGCAACTGCGGCACCAGGTTGAGCAGGGGATTGGCGGCGGCGACCAGGGGGTTGAGACCGGCGTTCCAGTCCAGCGCCGACAGCTCCACCCGCTCGAAGCTGAAGCCTTGCGCCGGGGCGGCGGCGGGCCGGGCGGCACGCGCGCCCGGATTCGGAATCACCAGCGTGCGGTCGCCGGGCGGCTGGCCGAAGGGATCGTCATTCGTCATTGTCGGAAGCCGCCTCGAAAGCGGGAGCCGGACTCATCGCCGGCGGATAGGAAAAAACGGCGCCGCGACTCACGCCCGGATCGCCCACAGCGAGACCTCGAGACCGGGGAAGTCGCCGGTCACATACATGCCGAGCCCGCCGGAGCTGTCGAGCTGTTTCCACAGGTCGCCGCTGTTGTCGAGTTCGAAATAGGTGAAGCCGGCATGGAAGGGGATCTGCCGCGGCGCAACCGGCAGGGGCCGCAGCGCGATGCCGGGCAGCTGCAGGTTCACCAGTTCGCGGATCTTTTCGACGGGGCCGAGCTTGGCCTGAGTGGGGAAGCGGGAGCGCACCGCTTCCGCCGGCACCTGGGCGCGCACCGCGAGCACGAAGCCCGCCTGCCGCAGCAGCCCGCGATCGGCGATGACGCCGACGTAGCGGCCCTGCTTGTGGTCCTGCAGGTCGATCTGTACCGCGTTCTGTTCGAGGATGGTGGACAGGCTGCGGCGTATCTCGCGCATCAACGGATCGAAGCTCTCCTGCAGCGCGTCGTGGCGGTAAGCCGGCAGCGCCGGCGGCCGGCGGTCCGCCGCGGTAAGGCTGGAGAGTTCCCCCATCAGCTGCAGCAACTGGCTGTACAGCCGCTCCGGATGCAGCGGGTTGAGCTGTTCCAGGTGGGAGAACACCGGCAGGTGGCGATTCACCGTCAGCAGGAAGAGGAAGTCCGCGATTTCGGCCACGCCGCCGGTGCCGCCCTGGGACATGCGCCCGGCCAGCGCCTCCGCCCGCTGCCCCAGCAGCCCGAGCACTTCGCGCAGCATGGAGGAAAGCTGCGGCGCGGCCTGGCTGGTGAGCATGGGCGGGATATAGCCGCGATCCACCAGCAGGCTGCCATCCGGCCGTTTCTCGGTCACCCGCAGCACGCCGAGGCGGATGAAAGCATCGGAGAACTCGCTGGCCAGGCCCAGCACCAGCCGCGGCCGGCCCACCTGCACTACCTCCGCGCCGCCCCCGCCACCGGCGGCATCGGGCAGGCTGGCATCGGTTACCGCGTAGCGCGCCAGCGGATCATCATCGCCGACGATGTTGAACTCCGGCATCAGCGCCCGCTGCAGCGGCAGCGCCAGCACCACCAGCGCATCCTTGGCGTCGGCGGGGAAATCGAAGGCCAGCGGGCCTTCATGCGCTGCCGGAAACTCGAAGGGCGTGCCGTCCGCGAGAATGCCGCTCGCCGCGCGGATCACGATCTTGCCGACACCCAGCGCGGCCTCGTCCAGTTCCAGGCTGGAGAAGCCCCAGCCATTCGCCTGCAGCAGGCGGCGGTGGAGTTCGCCACGCCATTCGGCGTGCCTGTCCTGCTGCTGGAAGTGCTGCGGCCGCAGGAACAGACCTTCCGACCAGACAACCTTGCTGAACCACGACATGAGAAGAGTTTCCCCGAACGCGCCGCCAACGCGGCGCCATTAGGCTTAGGTTTAGTTGGCTTTCGGCGGCGGCGGCGGAAGCGGCGCCAGCCGGGCGGTGACTTTCAGGCGATTGTCCTGCACGCCGATCTCGATTTCATTGCGGCGGTTCGCCACCAGCGGAGCGCTGGCCCGCCATACCGCGCTGTCGACCTCCCGGAAGGCGGCGAAGACAGCGAGGATGCGGCCATCCTCCAGCTCGCGCGGCTCCAGCGTGCGGCGCTCGCCGGGCTTGAGCACGACTTCCTCCCGGCTCACCACTGCCTCACCAAGAACCTGCTTGTCGCGCTCGAAGAGCGAGAAGAAATCGCTGGCCTCGAAGGCGGCGGCATTATTCAGGATGTATATCCGCAGCACTACCGGCGAGGCTCGGCCGCGTGGATCGACGTTTATCTTTTCGGCAGCGGTCATGCCCACCGTCAGTACGGTGGGATCAGGCTTGGGCGGCGCTACCGCCGGCTTGGAGCACGCACCCAAAAGGGCCGCCACGGCCAGTGCAGCCGCGCCCGAACGTAAGGCAAAAGCCAGGCCCTTCACGGTAAAGCTCCTTGCGGTGTTCACGATGGGGTCACGATTGTCGATCAAGCTGGCATGCGCGGGCAACCGATTTGCGCGGGCGGCCAAAAGCATCCCTCGATGCACCAGGCAAGGGCGCCAATCTGCCCGTTTTAGTGCATATGGGGTAGCCGGATAGATTTTTATGCACGCCCGGATGAAAGTCCGTTTTATTCATTTACTATAGCGATCCCTTTTCTGGCACCCGGTTCTCGAGATGTCCACAAAAGTCACACATAACTCACAAAACCAGCCCTTGGCGGCCTGCTGAAATGGCGCTGGATATCGACCTCGACTCTCTGCTCGCACCGCTGGACGACGAGCAGCCCAGCGGCCCCAATCTCGAGTACGACGCCGACTTCCTCCAGCTGGAAGAAGCCGCGCGGCAACAGGCCGGCCAGGAGTTCATGCAGGGTGACAACAACACCGTCACCATCGAAGGACAGGGCCCCGACTGGCCCGAGGTGCGCCGCCTGGCGGAATCCCTGCTGGAACGCAGCCGCGACGTGCGTATCGCCGTCTATTACACCCGCGCCCTGTTACGCACCGAAGGCTTCGGCGGCATCCATGCCGGCCTGAGCCTGATCCACGGTCTGCTGGAGCGGCACTGGGCCAGCGTGCATCCCGAGCTGGATGCGGACGACAACGACGATCCGACGATGCGGGTCAATGCACTCGCCCCGCTGGTGGCCAGCGACGCGGTCATTGCCGACTTGCGCGCCAGCTGGCTGCTGCGCTCGCGCCAGTCCGGCGTCCTCACCGTGCGCGACATCGAAGTCAGCCAGGGCAAGATCAGCGCCCGCCAGGGCGAACAGCTTTTCTCCGAGAGCCAGGTGAGCGGCATGCTGAGCGAGGCGATTGCCCAGGATGGGGCGACCGCCAGCCGTATCACCGAGAGCCTCGCCCTTGCCCGCCAGCTCTCCGGCTATCTGCAGGACCAGGTCGGCGCTGGCGCCAGCCTGGACTTCAAGCCGCTGCAGGATGTGCTCTACGCGGTGCAGCAGGCCCTGGGCAACCAACCGGTCGCCGCGGAAGCCGGCGCCGAAGGCGGAGATGAGGCCGGCATTGCCGCTCCCGCTGGCGCCGTCGGCGGCACTCCCGGCGAAATTCGCTCGCGCCAGGATGTCGTGGCCACCATAGACCGTCTGGTGTCCTATCTTGAACGAGCGGAGCCGACCAATCCTGCCCAGTGGCTGCTTCGTCGCGCCCAGCGGGTCATGAACATGAACTTCCTGGAAGCCATCGTCGAACTCGCGCCGGACGGCCTGGAGCAGGCCGAGCGCATGGTCGGCAGCCAACTCAACCCGGAGGGGGAGGAGTAAGTCTCCAACCCCCGGTCCGCATCTGGCAGCGGCGGACACATCACCCCTTTCCTGACGGAGGAACACCATGTCGAGCAGCAGTCAGAAATTCATCGCGCGCAACCGCGCCCCGCGCGTCCAGATCGAATACGACGTCGAACTCTACGGCGCCGAAAAGAAGGTGCAGCTGCCCTTCGTGATGGGCGTGCTGTCCGACCTTTCCGGCAAGCCGGCCGAACCGCTCGCGCCGGTGGCCGACCGCAAGTTCCTCGAGATCGACGTGGACAACTTCGACAGCCGCATGAAGTCGATGAAGCCGCGCGCCGCCTTCCAGGTGCCGAACACGCTGACCGGCGAGGGCAATCTCAGTGTCGAGCTGACCTTCGAGAACATGGACGACTTCTCGCCGGCCTCGGTGGCGCGCAAGGTGGATGCGCTGAACAAGCTGCTCACCGCCCGCCAGCAGCTCTCCAACCTCATCACCTATATGGACGGCAAGACCGGCGCCGAGGAACTGATCGCCAAGGCGCTGCAGGACCCCGCCCTGCTGCAGACCCTGGCCGCCGCGCCCAAGCCCGAGGACAAGCCCGCCGAATAAGCGGCCTCTCCTCCATCCACCTCCCATACCGACACAGCCCCTACTCGCACCGAGGAGTTCAGCATGGCTGACGCCCAAGCACAGAACGAAGCCCAGTCCGGCGGACTGGCGCTCGAAGGCAACGAATTCGAGGCACTGCTGCGCCAGGAATTCAAACCCAAGACCGATGAAGCCCGCAGCGCAGTGGAAGCCGCGGTGCACACCCTGGCCGAGCAGGCCCTGGCCCAGACCACGCTGATCGGCAGCGATGTGGTCAAGTCCATCGAATCCATCATCGCCGCGCTCGACCAGAAGCTCACCGAGCAGGTCAATCTCATCATGCACCACGAGGATTTCCAGAAGCTGGAAGGCGCGTGGCGTGGCCTGCATTACCTGGTGAACAACACCGAAACCGACGAGATGCTGAAGATCCGCGTCTTCAACATCACCAAGACCGAACTCGGCAAGACCCTGAAGCGCTACAAGGGCACCGCCTGGGACCAGTCGCCGCTGTTCAAGCGTGTGTACGAAGAGGAATATGGCCAGTTCGGCGGCGAGCCCTACGGCTGCCTCGTCGGCGACTACCACTTCGACCAGAGCCCGCCGGACGTCGAGCTGCTGGGCGAAATGGCCAAGGTCAGCGCCGCCGCCCACACCCCCTTCATCACCGGCGCCTCGCCCACCATCATGCAGATGGACTCGTGGCAGGAGCTGGCCAACCCGCGCGACCTGACCAAGATCTTCACCACGCCGGAATACGCCGCCTGGCGCTCGCTGCGCGAGTCGGACGACTCCAAGTACATCGGCCTGGCGATGCCGCGCTTCCTCAGCCGCGTGCCCTACGGCGCCAAGACCAACCCGGTCGAGGAGTTCGACTTCGAGGAAGACACCGGCGCCGCCG
>Ga0206117_100425_pt1 | contig 46180 bp, 51 predicted proteins | sample 3A5Ametagenome_FD_177997 | JGI IMG/M metagenome (GOLD analysis project Ga0206117, IMG submission 177997) | Enriched microbial communities from leaf-cutter ant dump, University of Wisconsin, Madison, United States - 3A5A | ecosystem: Environmental > Terrestrial > Nest > Insects nest > Nest dump... | reverse complement strand
CGCGCTGGGCGAGAACCAGCAGGGTGACCAGGCCTGGCGGCTACGCCGCGCCCTGCTGGCCCGGCAATGGCAGCAGGCCCGCCAAGGCGACGCGGGCCAACACCTGACCCGCGCCCAGGCCCGGGCCCAGTGGCTGACCCAGGAGGGGATGGATACCGTGCAGCGCATCGCCCGCGCCCGGCTGAACCTGACCCAGCAGCCTGGCGACCCGGCGCTGGACGTTTTGCGCGAGCTGCTGCGTCTGGACCGGGACGCGCAGGGCAATTACTCCAACGCGGCAGCCGAAACCGCCATCGGCTGGCTGCAGGATGCTGCCGAATATGCCGCCGAGCGCCGCTTCCTCTACCACCAGTACGCCCGCAGCCAAGGCCTGCGCAGCAACCGCCCGCTGTGGGCCGACATCACCCTGGCCCTGGCCGAAGAGGACAAGGCCGCCACCGGCCAGCTGCTGGAAACCTTCGACCAGCGCCTGCCGCGCTACGACCGGATCAATGCCGCCGCTGCCATCGGCGACCTGCGCCGCGCCCAAAGCGCCGCCTTCGAAACCCAGAACCGGCAGACCGATGACGATCCGCTGCACCAGCAGCTGACGGACAATCTGCTGGCCTTCAGCGACCATGTGGCCGTGCGCCGCAACAGCACACAGCTTGAGGACATGGACGAAATCGTCACCTCGGCCCAGTGGCGGCAGGCCATCTCGCCGCGCCTATCGCTGGATATGGACTTCGCCAGCGTGCAGCGCATAAACGTCTCGGACAACCTGGCCCGCGCCATCCCGGAAGAAAAAATCTTTTCCCTGCTGGCCAACTGGCGGCATCCCGACAGCCTGACACAACTGAGTGCGGGCCAGCGCCAGGGCTATGCCAACACCACCCCGGTGCAGCTCACCCACGATCAGCGCATCGACAACCGCCTGCGCTGGTACGCCGAGCTGGGCCGGCACTTGCCGACGACGGAGAGCCTGCCGCTGCGCCTGGTGGGCATGAAGGACATGGCCAGCCTGAGCCTGCGCTACCAGCTCAGCCGCCTGGACCGTCTGGCCCTGACCCACGCCCAGGAACGTTACTATCTGCAAACTGGCGCCGAGGTCGGCAGCGGCCGCCACACCACGCTGGAATACACCCACACCTACCGCCAGGACGCCCCCACGGTGGATCTGGGCGCGTTCTGGTCGAACCACAGCTACCGCCGCCGCGATCCCGCCGCACTAGGGGGGCAAGGGCTGCTGGCCAGCCAGCAGATCCTGCCCCCTGGGGCCAACGCCGCCGACGACCCCGGGTTCTATCTGCCGGAGAGCTTCCAGCTCTACGGTCTACAGGTAGCCACCAATATGCGCTTCGAAGAGGACTACACCCGGGCCATCCGCCCCTACGCCATGGCCGGTGCCACCTGGCACAGCCGCCTGGGCGCTGGCTACAGCCTGCGCCTGGGGCTGGCCGGCAACGTGCTGGGCTCGGACCATCTGAGCCTGAGCTGGGGGATGGACAAGGCCGGTGTCGATTCCGCCAGCAGCGCCAACGGGATGACACGCAACCTGTCCGTATCCTACCGCCTGCATTTTTAACCATCACTTTCAGAAAGCTTCACCATGCTGTATCGCCCGACCTTGCTGCGCCGCCTTGGCCTGACCCTGTTTGCTGGAGTGGTTTCCCTGCTCTCGGCCTGTTCTACCCTGGACAAGGGCAGCGCCCCACCACTGGAGGCGCAATCGAGCTGGGTGGTGCTGCCCTTTGCCAACCACACCGAAACCCCCTTGGCTGGCAGCCGGGCCGAGGCCATCGCCGCCGCCGTATTGCACGCCCAGGGCATCGGCAGCGTACGCCGCACCCCGGATGCGGCCGTGCAGGAAGCGCTGTTCAGCGCCGCCGACAACAGCCGCCAGGAGGAAGCCCTGGCCTGGGCCAAGGACAACCGCATCCGCTACGCCCTGGCCGGGGCCGTCGATGAATGGCGCTACAAGGTCGGCGTCGATGGCGAGCCGGCCGCAGGCGTGACTTTGCAGATCATCGACGTGCAAACCGGCGAACTGCTGTGGAGCGGCACGGGCGGCAAAAGCGGCTGGAGCCGCGAGGCCCTGTCCGCCGTGGCCCAGCAACTCATCCGCAAACTGCTGCGCACCGGCCTGGCCCAGGCCCGGTAAAACATCGGTGCCATGACACGATCCGATACTGCCGCAGTACGCCGCCAGCCCCGTCACCGCAAGGACCTTGCCGCCCCTGGCGGGCTGCATGTTCCGGCCAACCTGCTGGGCAAGCTGGCGCCCTACCATCCCCACCCAGCCATCGTGCTGCTGGAGGCCCTGCTGCTGCCTGCTGCTGCCCTGGCCCTGGGCCTGCTCTGGGCACCGCAAGACCCCTTGCAGGCCCACGGTGCCGGCTTTCCCTGGCCCTGGCTGGCGCCCGTCATCCTGGCCCTGCGCTACGGCCCGCTGCCGGGTCTGGGCGCCGCGCTGGTGCTGCTGGCCGGGTGGCTGGCGCTGAACAACGGGCACTACGACCAGTTTCCGAAGATGTATTTCCTCGGCGGCCTGGTGCTGGTGATGCTGGTCGGGGAGTTCGCCAGCCTGTGGCACACCCGCACCCGGCGGGCCGAAACCCTGCAGGCCTACCTGGACCAGCGGCTGGAACACCTGGTGCGCCAGCACTACCTGCTGCGCCTGTCGCACGACCGGCTGGAGCAGGAGCTGATCGGGCGCCCCATGTCGATGCGTGATGCCCTGCTGGCCCTGCGCGACGCCGGGCAAGGCAGCAACCCGCACGCCCCCGACGTATTGCTGCGCCTGCTGGCCCAGTTCTGCCAGTTGGAAGCAGCGGCGCTGTACCCATGCACCGACGACAGGCTGGGTACATCGGCCCTGGCCAGCCTGGGCGGCGTCACCAGCCTGGACGCTGCCGATCCCCTGATCGTCCAGGCCCTGGGCAGCCGCAAGCTCTGCCACGTCAGCCAGGCACTGGCCAGCCAGCAGACGTCCCGCTACCTGGTGGCGGCCCCCCTGTGCGACCTGGCCGGGGCCATGTACGGCCTTCTGGTGGTCGAAGACATGCCCTTCTTCGCCCTGCAGGAGGAAAACCTGCAGACCCTCAATCTGCTGCTGGGCTATTACACCGACGGCCTGTCCATGCACACCCTGGCCGAGCCGATCGTGGGGCAATTCCCCGACTGTCCGCCGACATTCGCCTTTGAGCTGCAGCGGCTGGAGCACATCCACCAGCAGACCCAGGTGTCCAGCATCGTGGTGGTGCTCGAATGCCTGGAACGTGCCATCGCGCACGACCTGCCTCAGCAGATTCAGCGCCTGAAGCGTGAAATGGATGAAATCTGGCGCCTCGAAGCGCACCAGCGCACCATCCTGGCCGTACTGATGCCGCTGGGCGACCACGCCACCGCCGAAGGCTACATCGCCCGGCTCGAAGGCTGGATCGCGCAGCAGGGCCATGCGTCCCTGGCCGATGCGGGCGTCTTTCCCCACGTCATCGCGCTGGGCAGCAGCGCACCCGAAGCCACCGTGGCCCGCATCCACGGCATTGCCCATGCTTAACCTGAAACTTGCCCTGGCGGCACTGGGCATGGAGGCCAGCGCCTGGACGACCCTGGCCCTGCTGCAAGAGCGCTCCGACGCGGCCCTGGCCGGGTACCTGCTGCTGCATGCCCTGGCCTGTGTGCTGCTGTCACTGACACTGCTACCCCTGCTCCGCCAGCGCCAGGGCAAACCTGGCTGGACGCTGCTCTTGATCATGGCGTGCAGCTACGCCATTCCCGTGGCAGGCTTCATCGGGGTCGTGGCGGCCTTCGTCTTTCTGACGCTGTACCGCAAGCCCCGCCGCCGTTACGACTTCGAGACCCTGGAGTCCCCCGAATTCGACCCCCACGAAAAGCGGCGCAACAGCTTGCGGCATATCGGTATGCGCTCCTTCCTGACGAATACCAAGGCCCCTCTGCATGCACGGATGCGGGCCATGTCGGCGCTGCAATACGTCGGCGGGCGCACGGCCACGCCACTGCTGCGCACGGCAATGGGCGATGCCAGCGAAGACCTGCGCCTGCTGGCCTACGGCATGTTGGACAACCTGGAAAAGCGCATCAACCACGCCATCGATCAAGAGCTGCAGGCCTGGCAAAACGCCCAGGCGGCAAACGATGAAGCGCAAAGCATGGAAAGCGCCCGCCAACTGGCGGATCTGTATTGGGAACTGGTCTACCAGGCGCTGGCCCAGGGCGATTTGCGTGACCACGCCTGCGCCCAGGCGCTGCATTACTGCGAATACGTCCTGGCCCGCCAACCGGACAACGCCGCCCTGGTGCTGCGCAAGGGCCGCCTGCTGCATGCCCTGGGGCAGAAAGAGGAGGCCCAGGCGGCTTACATCCACGCCCGCTCCCTGGGGCTGCCCGCCACGCGCGTGCTGCCTTATGAAGCCGAGCTGTGCTTCGAGCAGCGTGACTTCCCGCGCACCCAGGCACTCATGACCGCCCTGGACCAGTGGGGTGCGTTGCCACGCCTGCGCCCGGTCATCAACTACTGGAAAGGCCGCTGATGCAATTTCCCAAGGCCAGCGACGCCGACATCGCCTTGCTGCTGGAAGGCACCTTTCCCTATGTCAGCGGAGGCGTCTCCAGCTGGATCAACCAGATCGTCCGTGCCCACCCGCAATACCGTTTTGCCATCGTCTTCCTGGGCAGCAAGCGCCAGGATTACGGGGGATTCCGTTACCCCCTCCCGGACAACGTGGTGCACTTCGAGGAGCACTTCCTGTATGAAGACGTACAGCGCGACACGCAGTTGCAGCCCATGCAACGCCCGGGTAGCCCGCAGGGCACGGCCCTGGTTCGCGACTTCCTGAGCACACTGGCTGCCAGCGGCCCCGATGCGCCGCAAACGATGGCAGCGTTCGAGACCGTGGTGGCACAGCTCCTGCCTGGCGGGACGATTGCCCTGGAGGATTTTCTCTACAGCCGCCAGTCCTGGGACATCCTGTGCCAGATCTACCGCGACCACTGCGCCGACCCATCGTTCGTGGACTTTTTCTGGACAGTGCGCATCATGCTGCAACCGCTGTGGAAGCTGGCCCGGGTGGCCCAGGAGCTGCTTCCAGTGCGGACGGTGCATTGCGCCTCGACCGGGTACGCCGGTTTCCTGGGCGGCCTGCTGGCGCAGACCCGCCACATCCCCCTGGTACTGTCAGAGCATGGGATCTACACGAAGGAGCGCAAGATCGACCTGTTCAAGAGCGAATGGATTCACGACAACCGCAACATCTTCCAGCGCGACCCGTCGGAGCTGTCGTACTTCCGCCAGTTGTGGATTGCCTTCTTCGAATGGCTGGGCCGCTACTGCTACCGTCGGGCCGACCCGATCATTGCGCTGTACGAGGCCAACCGCCTGCGCCAGATCCAGGACGGGGCCCAAGCAGAGCGCACCATGAACATCCCCAACGGCATTGCCCTGGCCCGCTTTGCGCCGCTGCGCAGCCAGCGCCCGGCCAGCCCGCCGCCGGTGCTGTGCCTGATTGGCCGGGTGGTGCCGATCAAGGACATCAAGACCTTCATCCGCGCCATGCGCCGGGTGGTCAATCAAAACCCCCAGGCCCAAGGCTGGATTGCCGGGCCGCAGGACGAAGACCCAGCCTACGCCCGGGAGTGCCGCAACCTGGTGCGCAGCCTGGGCCTGGACGGGCAGGTGCGCTTCCTGGGGATGCAGAAGGTGGAAGACCTGATGCCGCAAATCGGCCTGGTGGTGCTGTCCTCGATCAGCGAGGCACTGCCCCTGGTGCTGCTGGAAGGCTACGCCGCCGGGGTGCCGGCGGTCAGCACCGATGTCGGCTCGTGCCGCCAGCTGGTGTACGGGCTGGATGCCGAAGACCAGGCGCTGGGCGCCTCCGGCGCCGTGGTGCCGATCGCCCAGCCGCAACAACTGGCCGACGCCGCCCTGGCCCTGCTGGGCGACCCCGCCGCCTGGCAGGCCGCCAGCGCCGCCGCCGTGGCGCGGGTGGAACGCTATTACACCGACACCCTGATGTTCGACCGCTATCGCCGGGTGTACGAAGGGGCGCTGGCGCCCGCTGCGAAAGGATAAGGCCATGGCCGGGATTGGCTTCGAGCTGCGCCACATGCTGCGCAAGAACACCCTGCTGGGGCTGGTGCAGGCGTACACCTACGCCAGCGTCATCGGCTCCGGGCCGTGGGTGCTGTCCATCGTCGGCATCCTGCTGATCGGCATTTTCAGCGCCAGCGTGGTCGTCCCGGCCACACTGGTCACGCAGTTCCAGACCTCGGTGACCTACCTGGTGGCGTGCAGCCTGATCTATACCGGGCTGGCGCAACTGGCGTTCACCCGTTTCGTCTCCGACCGGATGTTCGAGCGGCGCAAGCACGCCATCCTGCCCAATCTGCACGGCCTGATGGCGCTGGTGCTGCTGGGCGCAGGGGGCCTGGGCACGCTGGCGCTGTTTTTCGTGCTGCCCGGCGAAGGTGTGCTGTACCGCCTGCTGATGCTGGCCGGGTTCATCCTGCTGTCGGGCGTGTGGATTCTGACGGTGCTGCTCTCGGGCATGAAGCGCTACAAGGCCATCGTGGCGCTGTTTGCCCTGTCCTACGGGCTGATCGTGGTCAGCGCCCTGCTCATGCGCCGCTGGGGGCTGGAGGGGCTGCTTGGCGGCTTCGTGCTGGGCCACTACGTGCTGCTGGCCGGGATGTGGCTGCTCATCGTGCGCGAGTTCCACCCGGCGCGGCGCATCATGGCTTTCGACTTCCTGCAGGCCGGCAAGCTCTACCCCTCGCTGGTGGCCGTGGGCTTTTTGTGGAACCTGGGCATCTGGGCCGACAAGTTCATGTTCTGGTTCTTCACGCCCACTTCGCAGGCCATCGTCGGCCACCTGCGGGCCTCGCTGATCTACGACCTGCCGGTGTTTCTGTCCTACCTGTCGATCATCCCCGGCATGGCGGTGTTCCTGGTGCGCATCGAAACCGATTTCGTCGAGTACTACGACAAGTTCTACGACGCAGTGCGCGAGGGCGGCTCGCTGGAGTTCATCGAGGCCATGCGCAACGAAATGGTCCATGCCATCCGCCACGGCCTGAGCGAGATCGCCAAGATCCAGACCCTGGCGGTACTCATCACCTTCGTCGGCGGCCCGGCGATTCTGGACTTCATCGGCATCTCGCGCCTGTACCTGCCGCTGCTGCAGGTGCAGGTGATCGGCGCGGGCCTGCAGGTAGGGCTGATGGCGGTGCTGAACGTGTTTTTCTACCTCGACCAGCGCCGCACCGTGCTGTGGCTGTGCATGCAGTTCGTGCTGCTGAACGTGGTGCTGACCGGCCTGAGCCTGTGGTTTGGTGCCGCCCTGTACGGCTACGGCTTTGCGCTGGCCACGCTGCTGACCCTGGCCACAAGTCTGTTGCTGCTCTCGCGCAAGCTCGACCAGCTGGAGTACCGGACCTTCATGCTGCAATAGCAGCCAGCCAGAAAAAACGGCCAGGAAATCCTGGCCGTTTTTGCATCGATGGTGCGCCTCAGAACGTGTTTACGATCTCAGGCCTGTTCGGTCAATGCATCCGCCCGTTCCTGCGCGGCGGCAAAGTCCAGGTCGCCCGAATAGATCGCGCGACCACAGATCACGCCTTCGATGCCTTCGTCCTGCACGGCGCACAAGGCATCGATGTCGGCCATGCCCGCCAGCCCGCCCGAGGCGATGATGGGAATGCGCACGGCCTGCGACAGTTTCACGGTAGCGTCAATGTTGATGCCCGAGAGCATCCCGTCGCGGCCGATGTCGGTGTAGATGATGGATTCCACGCCCCAGTCCTCGAAGCGCTTGGCGGTGGGAATGACATCCTGGCCGGTGAGCTTGCTCCAGCCATCGACGGCAACCTTGCCGTCCTTGGCGTCCAGGCCGACGATGATGTGCCCGCCAAAGGCGCTGCATGCATCCTGCAGGAAACCGGGATTCTTCACGGCGGCGGTGCCGATGATGATGTAGTCCATGCCCAGATCGACATAGCGCTCGATCGTGTCCAGGTCGCGGATGCCGCCGCCCAGCTGCACGGGGATTTCGCCGTCCACTTCTTTCAGGATGGCCTTGATCGCGGCCAGATTCTTCGGCTGGCCGGCGAACGCGCCGTTCAAGTCCACCAGATGCAGGCGCCGCGCTCCGGCATCCAGCCAGCGGCGGGCCATTTCGGCGGGGTCGCCGAAGATGGTCGATTGGTCCATATCGCCTTGTTTCAGGCGTACACATTGGCCGTCTTTGAGGTCGATGGCAGGAATGAGCAGCATGGGTGATGAGGGTGCAAAAGTGGCGTCAGAGTGCCGGGTTGAGGGAAGGTGAAATCTTAGAGCGAAAACAGGCGCTTAGGAACCGGCTCTAAGGCTGCCAGTGCAGAAAATTTCGGTACAGGCGCAGCCCCTGGGCGGCGCTTTTTTCCGGATGAAACTGGGTGGCGAACATGCCGCCGTGGGCCACGGCGCTGGCAAACCGGTGGCCGTAGTCGGTGGCGGCGGCGCAATCGCGCTCCTGCGCCGGCTGGGCGTAGAAGCTGTGCACGAAGTAGAAAAAGCTGCCGTCCGCCACCCCGTCCCACAGCGGATGGCGCTGCCCGCCATGCTCGGCCTGCCACACCTGGTTCCAGCCCATTTGCGGCACTTTGAAGCGGCTGCCGTCCGCCTGGCGCTGGCCGGCCAGGTCGAAGCGGCGCACCTGGCCGGGGATCAGGCCCAGGCCGGGGGTGTCGCCCTCCTCGCTATGCTCCAGCAGCATCTGCATTCCGACGCAGACACCGAACAGCGGCTTGCTGGCCGCCGCGTCGCGCACGGCGTCTTCCAGCCCGCTTTGGCGCAGCGCCGCCATGCAGTCGCGCATGGCACCCTGGCCGGGCAGCACGACGCGGCTGGCCGAGCGCACCACGGCGGGGTCTTGCGTGACCTGCACGCGCACGGCGCTGTCGGCAGCGGCGGCCAGCACGGCCTGGGCCACGGAACGCAGGTTGCCCATGCCGTAATCCACGACGGCGACGGTGTTTGTGATTGTTTGCATAGCTGCTTGCGTTGGTCAATACTGGTTTTTAGACTGTTTTCTATCTGAAAACCAATCTATACCAGCGATAAAAGCTCTCTTTTTTACAAAGCGCCCTTGGTCGACGGAATCACCCCGGCCATGCGCGGGTCGTGTTCCAGCGCAAAGCGCAGCGCCCGGGCAAAGGCCTTGAAGATGGTTTCGCACTGGTGATGGGCGTTGAAGCCCTTGAGGTTGTCGATGTGCAGCGTCACGCCCGCGTGGTTCACGAAGCCCTGGAAGAACTCGTACACCAGTTGCGTGTCGAGCTGGCCGATGCTGCCGGCGGTGAACTTCACGTCCATGTGCAGGCCGGGGCGGCCCGAGAAGTCGATGACCACGCGGGAGAGGGCTTCGTCCAGCGGCACATAGGCGTGGCCGTAGCGGCGGATGCCTTTCTTGTCGCCGATGGCCTGGGCAAACGCCTGGCCGATGGTGATGCCGATGTCCTCCACCGTGTGGTGGCCGTCGATGTGCAGGTCGCCCGCGCATTCCACGTCCAGGTCGATCAGGCCGTGGCGGGCGATCTGGTCGAGCATGTGGTCGAGAAAGCCGATGCCCGAGTTGAGCCGGGCCTGTCCCGTGCCGTCCAGATTGACGCGCACCTGCACGCGGGTTTCCGCCGTGTTGCGCTGCACTTCGGCAGTCCGGGCGGTGGTGGGCTGGGTGGTGACTAAAGCGTTGCTGGTCATAAGGACTCCTGTAAAGCGGCCAACATCTGGGTATTTTCTTCGGTGCTGCCCACGGTCAGGCGCAGGCAGTTGTGCAGCAGCGGGTGCAGGGCCGAGACGTTTTTCACCAGCACGCCCCGCGCCTTCATCGCCGCCAGGGTGCGGGCGGCATCGGGCACGCGCAGCAGCACCATGTTCGCTTCGGACGGCCAGACCTTCTCGACCCCCGCCATGCCCTGCAGGGCCGCCACCAGAAGGCTGCGCTGGGCGCACAGCTCCCGGGCCTGGGCGGCAAACACCTGGGCATGTTCCAGCGCAAACAGGGCGGCTTCGCTGTTCAGGACGCTGACGTTGTACGGCGGGCGCACCTTGTCGATTTCCGCCACCAGCGCCGCCGCACCCAGCATGTAGCCCAGGCGCACCCCGGCCAGGCCGAATTTGGAGAGCGTTCGCATCAGCAGCACATGGCCGTTGCGCTCTGGTGCGCGGCGCATTTCGTCCAGCCACGTGCGGCTGGCAAAGGGCTGGTAAGCCTCGTCGACGACGACGATGCCGCCCACCTGCGCCGCAGCGTCGATCACCGCCTGCATGTCGGCCTGTGCCCACAGCGTGGCCGTGGGGTTGTTCGGGTAGGCCAGATAGGTGATGGCCGGGCGCTCGCGGGCAATGGCGGCGCACATGGCGGGCACGTCCAGGACAAAGTCCGCCGTCAGATCCACGCCGACAAACTCCAGCCCCTGCAATTGCGCACTCATGGCGTACATGACAAAGCCCGGCAGCGGCGCCAGCACCCTGGCCCCCGGCTGGGCGCAGGCCAGGCTGACCAGGCTGATCAACTCGTCCGAACCATTGCCCAGCATGAGCTGGCAGCCCGCAGGCACGTCCACATACTGCGCCAGCGCCTGCTGCAGCAGGCCGACGCGCTCGCCCGGGTAGCGATTGATCGCCAGGGCGCCCAGGCGCTGGCCCAACGCGGCCTGCAGTTCGAGCGGCAGCGTGAAGGGGTTTTCCATCGCGTCCATCTTCAGCAGCCCGGCTGCGGGCTGGACGTGGTAGGCGGCCATGGCCCGCACATCGGGGCGGATGCGCTGCACGGCGGCAGCGGTGGCATCAGTGGTTGTGGTCATAACTTTCCTTCGGCAAATTCCTGCGGCGTGCCCTGCAAGGGGTGGCACACCCGCACCCCGCCATACACCGCGCCATGCGGCAGGTGCAGGCTGAGCATGGCCTGGCAGCCGCTGTGCTGGGCGCAGGCCAGGGCCAGGCAGTCGCCAAACGGCAGATCGTGCCGCGCCTCGATGGCCCAGGCGGTTTCCAGCGTGGCGGCATCGGTTTTCCAGGGCGTCCAGGTCTGGTAGCGCCGCAGCGCAGCACGGGCATCACCCCGGGGCATGGGCCGGGGGGCGGCCACCACCTGGTCGTAGAACTCCACCAGCGCCTGGTTGCCGGTGCGCCCGCTGCGGTGCTGCCACAGCGCATCCAGCCAGTCCAGGCACGCCCGGTACAGCGGGCCGCCGCCCGTATCCTCCGCCGCAATCAGCACCGAGGTATCGACGAACACCGGGTTCATGCTGCGCCCCCGTCTTTCCCATCATTCTGGCCGCCAACCCTTGCCGGGCTTGCGCTACGCGCTGCGGTTTTTTGCACCGACTGCGCCTGCCAGCCGCGCTCGTCGGTGCGCCAGGCCAGATAGGCACGTTCGTAGGCATCCTCGCGCTGCTGCATCTCGGCCATGAAATCCCCCACCATGCGCGAGACGCTGGTGCCCCGGCGGGCCGCCTCGATGCGGGCCCATTCCAGCACGCTGTCTTCCACGGTGATGGTCAGATTTTTCATGCAGCGCAGTTTACACGAAATTCGTGTTGCACGAAATTCGTGTAACGACCAGCATCACGCTCGCCGTTTGCCGGTATCCGGCAGCAGCGCCGTCGCCAGCCCCAGCAGCGGCAGGTAGGCCGTCACCCCGTACACCCAGACAATGCCGTGGACGTCCGCCAGCTTGCCCAGCCCCGCCGCTCCCAAGCCGCCAATGCCGAACATCAGCCCGAACATCAACCCCGACACCATGCCCACGCGGCCCGGCACCGCCTCCTGGGCGTAGACCACCATGGCGGCGAAGGCCGAGGACATCACCAGCCCGATCAGCATCGCCAGCACCGCCGTCCAGAACAGGCCGACGTGCGGCAAGGCCAGCGCGAACGGGGCCACGCCCAGGAAGGACACCCAGATCACCGCCTTGCGCCCGATGCGGTCGCCCACCGGCCCGCCCGCAAAAGTGCCCACGGCAACGGACGCCAGAAACATGAACAGAAAAACCTGGCTGTGCTGCACGCCCAGACCAAAGCGCTGCATCAGGTAGAAGGTGAAATAGTTGGTGAACGCCGCGATGTAGACGAACTTGGCAAACAGCAGCACGCAGATCACCGCCACGGCCCGCACCACGCCGGCACGGCCCAGGCCACCGGCATGGCCTTGACCCAGACTACGGGCCTGCGCCTGCCCGTGGCGCCGCACCCAGAGCGTGAGTCGGTACAGCACAAAGATCGCCGCCAGCGCAATCAGCATGAACCACGCCACCGCCCCCTGCCCGTGGGGAATGACGATGGCCGCCGCCAGCAGCGGGCCGATGGCCGAGCCGGTATTGCCACCCACCTGAAAGGTCGATTGCGCCGTGCCGAAACGCCCGCCCGACGCCAGCCGGGCAATGCGCGAGGCCTCCGGGTGGAAGGTGGCCGACCCCACGCCCACCACCGCAGCCGCGACCAGCAGCATCGGATAACTGCCCGCCGTCGCCAGCAGCCCGATGCCGATCAAGGTCATCACCATCCCGGACGGCAGCAGATAGGGCAAGGGATGCCTGTCCGTCACCAGCCCCACCCAGGGCTGCAACAGCGATGCCGTCGCCTGATAGACCAGCCCGATGATGCCGATCTGCCCGAAACTGAGCGCGAAGTTCTGCTTGAGCAGCGGAAAAATCGCCGGCAGCATGGCCTGGATCAGGTCATTGAGCAAATGCGCCAGCGCCGCACCGCCCACCACGGGCAACAGAAAACCGTGCTGCCGGGCGGGGACAGGAGAAGAAGCCGGGGCAGTGGCAACGGCCTCCGGGCTGGATGCAATGGGAGTGGTCATAAAGCGATACTAGCCCCGCAGCACCTGCCGGATACGCCGCAGCATCCCGAAAAACGTCAACCCCCAGGCCACAAGCGCCACCCACCAGAACGCCAGCGGCACGCTGCGCAAAAAGCCGAAGGCCATCGCCTTGTCCAACTGCCAGGTGCAGGCCGCATACATCCCCAGCGGAAATACCGCGCCCCAATACAAGGGGTCGTAATGCAGGGGAAACCGCCGGTAGGCATGCCGCCAGATGCCCAGCACCAGCAGCATGGGAATCCACCAGGTGCCGGTGGCCCAATACAGCAGGGTAAAGCCCTTGATGAAAGGCAGCAGCTCGGCCAGATACGGCGCGTGCGGCGCGTTCTGGATCAGCAGCGAACCGGCCAGGGTGGAAATGGCCATGGCCCCCATGTTGATCCAGTACGGCGGAGCCAGGTCGCTGGGGGCGAAACGGAAAAAGGTGTAGCGGTAAAAAATCAGCGACATCATCCAGATGTAGAGCATCCCGCCCCACAGCCACATGGACAGCGCCAGCAGATTGAGTTCCAGTCGCAAAGGCTGCCCGATGCGGTCGGCCAGCAGGCAGCTGCTCACCGCCAGCGACTGCGTGGCCACCACCGCCAGCAGCCACGCGCCGTTGATGCCCTTGTCCAGCGGCGGCTTTTCCTGCTTGACGGTAAAAGCGGTAAAGATGGAATACGTCAGCACCAGCCACAACAGCAGTGCCAGCGCCCACAGGCCCACGCCCAGCGGCAGATAGTCCAGCTGCACCACCGCCTGGCTGGCCAGAATGCCCGAAGCCGCCACCGTGGTGAAAAACCCCGGCCCGCGCAGGTGGTCGATCAAATCCTGGAAAAACCGCTGCGGATACAGCACCGCCCGCGCCACATACAGCAGCCACAGCAGGGCGTACTGCCCGAAGTTCAGCCACAACAGCCCCCGCGCCACCAGCGGATGCCCCATCATCCCCGCCCCCAGCGAGACGATGCCCGTCGCCATCACCAGCCCGAAATAGGCAGGCGACAAATCGGCCAAAGGGGCATGCCAGGGTGAGGGGCGTGTGGTCAAGATCGGCCCTTTCGCCACATCGGCCAATCTTTTCGCCATGAAGATCAGGCTTTCTTGATGTACTCGGATTTCAATTGCATCGACCCGAACCCGTCGATCTTGCAGTCGATGTCGTGGTCGCCATCAATCAGGCGAATGTTCTTGACCTTCGTTCCGACTTTGACCACCGAAGAAGAACCCTTCACCTTGAGGTCTTTGATAACGGTGACCGAATCTCCGTCTTTCAGTGCGTTGCCGAAGGCATCTTTCCACACACGCTGTTCCTCCACAGCCTCTTGCGTAACACGGCTCCATTCATAGCCGCATTCGGGGCAAACGTACTGGCTGCCGTCTTCATAGGTGTAGGACGAATCGCACTTTGGACAGCACGGGAAATTGCTCATCATCATTCCTTATCAAAATTTTCTTATGGCAAATGGTGGGTTATCTGATTGAGAGGCTCCCCAACATCTGAATTAATTAAGCCGCACCACGAAGCGGCATCGACTTGAATGAATTTTTAGAGGTATCACCTAACGTCACCAATGATGCCGAGCTTGCTGCGTATCGCATCCCGGACACATCATACGGGATGCGACAGTTAGTCATGTCTTTGTCAGTCGACCATGTACCAGCCTTCAAAATATATGCCTTTTGTTCCTGATTCTTTTTTCTGGCAACCAAAACCTTTTCCATTAAAAAGAAACCCAGATACCTCATTTGGTTTGTCTGTGACAATTTTCAGCTGTTGACCAGAACTGGCTTTAATTCCAGACAGGCAAGCAGCCATCGTTCTAAATTGCGCACTCATCACTTCATTGGCATAACTGCTTGTTGTGATAAAAAACGATAAAATAAAAATCAATGTAAACATTACAGACGATTTCATTAAGCCCCCAATATATTTTTTCAATTTACTTACAAACAAATTTTGCGAGATCACTCTTGCTTGAGCCTGGGACCAAATCGAACCACTTTGATGGATTTTCTTTAATAGCAATTGGTGATTTTTCGCTGTAACCCAGTTCACGCATTTGCATAGTGGCGCAATTCGTTTCCGTGAGTGTGAAGCCAATGCTGTCAACTCCAACTCGTTTATGAAGAGCACGCACAACACTTCCGACCTTCTTCTTATCGAGAAGAAAATATTTACCTTTATCCCCAGCAACGCTACGTGGAATTGGTATCTCAGACTGTGCAATAGACACCGAGGGAACAAAAGCAACAACAAGGACTGCGATCAGGCTGTAACTGCGCATGGAATTCTCCTATATGGGTAACGTTTTAACTCAGCGAACGGCAAAGTACGCGACAGTTTGACAATCCGCTGGAATGATTAGTTGGATTGCTGCAAATTCTTTGGTAGCCAAGGGTCTTCTAACCCTATGTTTACAAACTCTTGTGACCAGTTTTTCGACAGCTCCTCCCTTGCGGTCTTTGCAAAACCAGTGATACTTTGGCTTGCTGAGAAATTACTACATTCTTGAATAATTTTTGGTTTTTGAAGTTGGGCTATGCAACCCCTAACATAATCAAGCGGCAGGCCATTCAAAGACTCAAACATTTCTGAATTCAGAAATGCACGTCCTGTTCCTTGGTAAATCATCCAGAACTTCTTCAGCGCCTTATCTCTATCCTCTGAGGACTGAGCCGCGTCTATTTCGTTCATGACATCGAAGACACTGCTAATGACTTCAAGTTGTTTCTCATAGAAAGTCTTCTTGTATTCGCGTTCTTGACTCTCTTTGAACTGCATTAAAGCGAAAGCACCTGAAATAATTAGCGCGATAATGCCAACTACTTTTATAGCTGTATCGCACACGTTGAAAACTTCTTGTGACATTTTGAACTGTACTGACATAAAATCTCCAGCGAACTAAGGCAAGCGACAGCTGGAGGCTATCCGCTTGAGCGACGAGTTAGAACCCAAGCCCACACACCAGCCGCAGCAGTTTTTCTAGACTCAACGTACCATTCTTGTATCTTGAGGATCAGACGCACGGCGAGCACGCCAAGTTTGAGTGCTACGACTCCAAACGACACCGTCAAGAGTTAATTTTTTAAACGCTTCAAGAATACCTTTATTTATTGCCCAGTTCCTTTGCTTATTTTTATAGACATGTAGCTCACCAAATTCCGTCCGTATGCCACGCGCGGCGGATGATTGTGACAAACGTTGATGCTTGCTGTATTGCTCAAACATCCATTCTGCTACTTTAATTTCTTCTTCAGTCGATGCCATAGTTTCGCCCTCTCTTTACTGATCTAACTAGAAATAGACGACAACCGCACCATGCGGCGACGTTCAATAATGTCGAACTATGTTACACCGTCCACAGTAGATGTACCAAAATGTATTCGTGCAGGTAAACCTGAAATTTTCGGATGAACAACTCCGTAGCTGTAGCCACCCAGTGGATGCCTCAGCCCACGCTCAAGTAAAGCCGTGGCGATACCACGGCTTGTTGATGGGGAAGTGTTTACTTCAACCGCATTTCCGCCGCCCGAGCATGCCCCTGCAAGCCTTCGCCGTGCGCCAGCACGCTGGCGATACGGCCCAGGGTTTGGGCGCCCTGTTCGCTGACTTCGATCAGGCTGCTGCGCTTCTGGAAGTCGTACACGCCCAGGGGGGAGCTGAAACGGGCCGTGCCGCTGGTGGGCAGGACGTGGTTGGGGCCGGCGCAGTAGTCGCCCAGGCTCTCGGAGGTATAGGCGCCCAGGAAGATGGCACCGGCGTGCTTGAGCAGCGGCTCCCAGCGGTGCGGGTCGCGGCTGGAGACTTCCAGGTGTTCGGGGGCGATGCGGTTGCTGATGGCGCAGGCTTCTTCCATGCTGCGCGTGTGGATGAGGGCGCCCCGGTCGCTCAGGGACTTGGCGATGATTTCGGCGCGGGGCATTTCGGGCAGCAGGCGGTCGATTTCACGCTGCACGGCGGCGATGTAGTCGGCATCGGGGCACAGCAGGATGGACTGGGCCAGTTCGTCATGCTCGGCCTGGCTGAACAAGTCCATCGCCACCCAGTCCGGGGGCGTGGTGCCGTCGGCCAGCACCAGGATTTCGGATGGCCCGGCAATCATGTCGATGCCGACCAGCCCGAACACGCGCTTTTTCGCGCTGGCGACGTAGGCATTGCCGGGGCCGGTGATCTTGTCCACCTTGGGCACGGTGGCGGTGCCGTAGGCCAGCGCGGCCACGGCCTGAGCGCCGCCAATGGTGAAGCCGCGCGTGACGCCGGCGACGTAGGCGGCGGCCAGCACCAGCGGGTTTTTCTCGCCCTTGGGCGTGGGCACGACCATGATGATTTCCGGCACGCCGGCGACGTGGGCAGGGATGGCGTTCATCAGCACGCTGCTGGGGTAGGCGGCCTTGCCGCCGGGCACGTAGATGCCCACGCGGTCCAGCGGGGTGACTTTCTGGCCCAGCAGGGTGCCGTCGGCGTCGCGGTAGCTCCAGCTTTCGCCGCTGGCCTTTTTCTGGGCCTCGTGGTAGCTGCGCACGCGCTGGGCGGCGGCTGTCAGGGCGTCGCGCTGCGGGGCGGGCAGGCTGTCGTAGGCGGCTTTCAGCTCGGCCTGGGTCAGCTCCAGTGCCGCCATGCCTTCGGCGGGCAGGCCGTCGAAGCGGGCGGTGTAGTCCAGCACGGCGGCATCGCCGCGCTGCTGCACGTCGGCCAGGATGGCGGCGACGCGTTCTTCGATGGCGGCGTCCTGTTCCGCCGACCAGTGCAGCCGCTTGGAAAAATCTGATTCAAAAGTGCTTGAAACCGTGGACAGGCGGGCGGGAGTAGCTACCAAATTCATGATTTTTCCTGGCGAATGCTGCGTTAATCCTGGGCAATGGCCCCGGCAAAGGCGTCGATGATGGGGCGCAGTTTGGCCTGCTTGAGTTTGAGCGCCGCCTGGTTCACGACCAGGCGCGAGCTGATGTCCATGATGCGCTCGACCTCGACCAGATTGTTGGCTTTCAGGGTGCTGCCGGTGGAGACCAGATCGACGATGGCGTCCGCCATGCCGGTTAGCGGCGCCAGCTCCATGCTGCCGTAGAGCTTGACCATATCGACGTGGACGCCTTTTTTGGCGAAAAACTCGCGGGCGATGGTGGTGTATTTGGTGGCGATTTTCAGGCGGGCGCCTTGCTGCACGGCGGCTTCGTAGTCAAAGCCGGAGCGCACGGCGACACTCACGCGGCACTGGGCGATGCGCAGGTCCAGCGGCTGGTACAGGCCCTGGCCGCCGTGCTCGATGAGCGAATCCAGGCCGGAGACGCCCAGGTCCGCCCCGCCGTACTGCACGTACACCGGCACGTCCGAGGCCCGCACCAGCACCACGCGCACGTCCGGCTGGTTGGTGGGGAAGATCAGCTTGCGGGACTTTTCCGGGTCCTCCGCCACGGTGATGCCGGCAGCGGCCAGCAGCGGCAGGGTTTCTTCGTAAATGCGGCCCTTGGACAGGGCGATGGTGATGCTCATGGCGCAGCGGTCCGGCGAATGTGGAAAGGTGAATCAGGAAATGCGTTGGATGTCCGCCCCCAGGGCCCGCAGCTTGTCTTCCATGCGGTCGTAGCCCCGGTCGAGGTGGTAGATGCGCTCCACCGTGGTCTCGCCCTGGGCCACCAGGGCGGCAATGACCAGGCTGGCCGAAGCCCGCAGGTCGGTCGCCATGACAGTCGCCCCGGTCAGGCGCTGCCCGCCGATAACGCTGGCCACGCGCCCGTCGGTGCTGATCTGCGCCCCCAGGCGGCGCATTTCATTGACGTGCATGAAGCGGTTCTCAAAAATGGTTTCGGTCACCGTACTGCTGCCTTCGGCCACCAGATTGAGGGCCATGAACTGCGCCTGCATGTCGGTGGGAAAGCCGGGGTATTCGGTGGTGCGGAAGCTTTGCGCCTTGAGCTGCCCTTCGCTGCGGATGCGGATACCGCCTTCTTCGGCAAGCACCTGCACCCCGGCATCGTGCAGTTTGTCAATCACGGCGCCAAGGTGGTCGGCGCGGGCATGGCGCAGAAAGGCTTCGCCGCCAGTGGCTGCCACGGCGCACAAAAAGGTGCCGGCCTCGATGCGGTCGGCCACGACGTGGTGTTCGCAGCTGTGGAGCTTCTCCACCCCGTCGATGACGATACGGCTGGTGCCGTGGCCGGAGATTTTCGCGCCCATGCGGATGAGCATTTCCGCCAGGTCGGTGATCTCCGGCTCCATGGCGGCGTTTTCCAGCACGGTCTGGCCTTCGGCCAGGCTGGCCGCCATGAGGAAGTTTTCCGTGCCGGTTACCGTCACCATGTCGGTGCTGATGCGGGCGCCGCGCAGGCGCTTTTGCCCCAGCGGCAGGCTGGCCAGCATGTAGCCGTGATCGACGGAGATTTCCGCGCCCATCGCTTGCAGGCCCTTGATGTGCTGATCGACCGGGCGCGAGCCGATGGCGCAGCCGCCGGGCAGCGACACCTTGGCACGGCCAAAACGGGCCAGCAGCGGCCCCAGCACCAGTACCGAGGCCCGCATGGTTTTCACCAGCTCGTAGGGGGCCTCGGGATTGAGCGTGTCGGGCGCGGTAAAGCTCATGCCGCCGCGCTCGCCGTGGGTTTCGGTGGCCACGCCCATGTGGTCGAGCAGGCGGCGCATGGTGGCCACGTCGTGCAGGCGCGGCACGTTCAGGAGGTGCACCGGGTCGCTGGTCAAGAGCGTGGCGCACATTTGCGGCAACGCGGCGTTTTTCGCGCCGGAGATCGGCACCTCGCCCTGCAGGCTTTGGCCGCCACGGATGAGTAGTTTGTCCATAACCAATCGCTGGTGATTCAAAGATGAACGGGCCTGCGGCGCTTGCCGGACAAGCGCGGGCAGCTATCCGTATTTCAGGCTTGCAGCTCGGCCCACTCGGCGGGCGTGAAGGTTTTCATCGACAGGGCGTGCAGCTCGTCGGTGACCATCTTGGCGTGAACGGTGGCGTTCACCATGCGCTGGCGCTGCACGCGGCTCTGGCCCTCGAAGGCGCTGGAGACGATGACGGCGAACCAGTGGCGGCCGTCGCCTTCCACTTCGATGTGCTGGCAGTCCAAACCTGTAGCTATCAGCGCTTGAATATCCTCGGCATTCATATCAAAACCTTTTGAAATCGTTATTTGGAGAGCGGTATCAGCTACGAATTTTGTAACCTGTGCGCAATAGCTGCAAGGCCAGGGCACTGACCAGCAGCCAGGCGCCGCCGGCCATGGCCAGGCTCAGCCACGGTGAAACGTCGCTCTGGCCGAAGAACCCGTAGCGGAAGCCGTCAATCATGTAGAAGAACGGGTTGAAGCGGCTCAACCCCTGCCAGAACCCCGGCAAGGAGTGGATGGAATAGAACACGCCGGACAAAAAGGTCATCGGCATGATGAGGAAGTTCTGGAAAGTGGCCATCTGGTCGAACTTGTCCGCCCACAGCCCGGCAATCAGCCCCAGCGTGCCCATCATGGCGCAGCCCAGCAAGGCGAATACGGCAATCCACAGCGGCGCGGCAAATTCCGGCACGGCAAAAAACAGGGTGATGGCAAACACCCCGGCGCCGACCAGCAGCCCGCGCAGAATCGCCGCGCCCACATACGCGCCGAACCAGGCCCAGTGCGACAGGGGGGTGAGCAGCAGGAACACCAACGAGCCCATGATCTTGCTTTGCACCAGGCTGGAAGCGCTGTTGGCAAACGCGTTCTGCAACATGCTCATCATCACCAGCCCGGGAATGAGGAAGGCGGTGTAGCTCAGGCGGTCGTAGACCAGCATGCGCCCTTCAAGCACATGGCCGAACACCAGCAGGTACAGCACGGCAGTGAGCACCGGCGCGGCAATGGTCTGGAAGGCCACCTTCCAGAAACGCTGCACTTCCTTGTACAGCAGCGTGCGCCAACCGGCGCCAGGCGTCGGCGTAGTCATGGGTTGCCTCCCTGCTGTTGTTGCATGACCTGGATAAACACGTCCTCCAGATCGGCGCGGCGGATTTCCACCTCCTGCGGGCGCACGCCGCCCTGGCGCAGGGCAGCGAGCAACTGCTCGACATCGGCGGCATCCTGGGCGGGAATCTGCACGATGCGCCCGGTCACCCGGGCACGGGGCGCAATGGCTGGCGGCAGGGCATCATCGGTCTTGAACTGCAGCACGGTGCTGGACGCCGACTTGAGCAAGTCGTCCATGCGCGAGAGGGTGACGATCTGCCCGCGCTTGAGCATGGCCACGCGCGAGCACAACGCCTCGGCCTCCTCCAGGTAGTGCGTGGTCAGCAGCACGGTGTGCCCCTGCTTGTTGAGCTGGGCGATGAACTGCCACAGCGTCTGGCGCAACTCCACGTCCACCCCGGCGGTGGGTTCGTCCAGCACGATCACCGGCGGCTTGTGCACCAGCGCCTGCGCCACCATCACGCGGCGCTTCATGCCGCCGGAAAGCTGGCGCAGGTTGGCCGAGGCTTTGTCGGCCAAACCCAGGCTTTCCAGCAGCTCGTCGATCCAGGCATTGTTGTTCTTCAGGCCGAAGTAGCCCGATTGCAACTGCAAGGTCTCGCGCACGTTGAAAAACGGGTCGAACACCAGCTCCTGCGGCACGATGCCCAGGCGCTGGCGGGCAGCGGAAAAATCGTCCTGCACGTCGTGCCCCAGCACCGTGACGCGCCCGCTGCTGGCACGCGCCAAGCCGGCCAGAATGCTGATGAGGGTGGTCTTGCCCGCCCCGTTGGGGCCGAGCAGGCCGAAGAATTCGCCCACTTCGATGTCCAGGCTGACGTTTTGCAGCGCGTGGAAATCCCCCTTGGGGGTGGTGTAGGTCTTGGAGATGGATTGAAAAGAAACTGCGGTCATGAACTCGCCATTTTACGGTGCGGCCTGCAGCGCCATGCTGCGGCGCACCAATGGCCGCAGACGCCTATGCGCTTTGCGCGAGTGCGGTTTGCGGGGGAGCCAGCCACTCGGCCACGCCGTACACCTGCGCCAGCGCCAGCAGCTTGGCGGGCCATTGCGCCACATGCACGGTCTTGCCGGTGGTCAGCGCGTGACGACGGCAGGCCAGCAAAACGGCCAGGCCCGCCGAATCGAACTGCTGCACCTGCGCGGCATCCAGCGTGCAGACGCTACCAGCGGGCAGGGCATCCAGCGCCTCGCACAGACGGGCCAGCTGCGCCGCAGCGCAGCCGGTATCCAGTTGAGGCGGCAGGGCGATGCGGGTCATGACTTACTGTTGCGCCGTTGCCGGGGCGTTGGCGTCAAAGGTGCGGGTGGACAGGGCTTGAATCAGGCCATCGATCCCGCCCTTGTTCAGCTCCTGCGCGAACTGGGTACGGTAGGTTTCCACCAGCCAGATGCCCAGCACGTTGAAGTTGTAGACCTTCCAGCCCTCGCCCGGCTTTTTCTCCAGGCGGAAATCCAGCGGCACCGGCTCCCCCTTGCCATGCACTTCGGTACGTACCAGCACGTCGGTGTCGCCCGGAGCGGCACGCAGGGGCTTGACCACCACTTTCTGGTCGCTGACCTGTGCCAGGGCTCCGGCATAGGTGCGGATCAGCATCGCCTTGAACGCCTGTTGCAGTTTGTCGCGCTGCGCTTCGCTGGCCTGGCGCCATTGCGGGCCGACGGCTGCGGAAGTCATCTTGCGGAAGTTCACGTAGGGCATGACCTCACGATCGACGACGGTGGAAATATGGGCGATATCGCCTTTCTTGAGCTGCGGGTCCTGCTTGATCATCTCCAGCAGGTCGGTGGACAGCCGCTTGATGAGCGCATCGGGCGCCTCCTCGGCCTGGGCCCAGGCGGGCAGCAGGGCGGCACACACTGTCAGGGATGCCAGGAAAGTGGCGAGGGTACGTCGTTGCATGGAAAGCTCCCTGTGTCTCAATCGTCAAAGTCTTCAATTTTCCCGGCGCCCTCGTCCTGCGCCTTGGGGTCGCGCTGCTGCAGGTAGAAGTCGCGGATCAGGCTGTAGCGGTCCAGGGCGATCGCATCCACCGTGTCGGTGGTATCCAGCAGATTGGCCCGCTTGTTCGTCCAGCGCACGACGGCCAGGGTATTGCGGTGCGACACCGGACGCAGCCCATCGAGCGCATAGCCCTTCCAGTCCAGCGGCAGGGCCACGGTATCGCGCAGCGTCGAAGGGCCGAAAAACGGCAGCACCAAGTACGGCCCCGGCTTCATGCCCCAGTGCGCCAGGGTCAGGCCAAAGTCCTGCTTCTCACGGGTAATCTGCGCCTCGGTAGCAATGTCGAGCAAGCCGCCCAGGCCGAACACGGTGTTGGTGGTAAAGCGCACCATGTGGTTGTAGGCCTGTTCGCCCTTGCCTTGCAGCAGGTAGTTCACCATCGACCACAGGTCGCCGATGTTGCCGAAGAAGTTGGTCACGCCCGTGCGCACGGGCTGGGGGGTGACGGTTTTGTAGGCCGTGGCAACGGGCTTGAACACGGCGGAATCAACCTTGTCGTTGAACGTCATCATCGAACGGTTGTACCCCTCCCAGGGGTCTTGCGGATTGCGTGCCTGCCCTTCGGGTACCGAAGCGCACCCGGCCAGAACCAGACAGCCCCCGACCAGACCTGCGGCCAGCGCCCTGCGGGGGGACAAAGAAAAGGAAAACGGTTTTTTGGACATCATGATTTCACCTTTGCTGGATGCATCAATCGGCTGCGCCCCCCTCTTGCGCCTTGCTGTAGAGGAATTGGCCGATCAGATTCTCCAACACCACGGCCGATTGCGTCGCCGCGATGCGATCGCCCTGGGCCAGATTGGACTCCTCAGCCCCGGCCTCGATACCGATGTACTGGTCGCCCAGCAGGCCGCTGGTCAGAATCTTCAATGAGCTGTCCTTGGGAAAGGCATAGCGCTTTTCCAGCGACAGATGGACGGTGGCCTGGTAGGTCTGGTCGTCGAAACTGATCCCATCGACCCGCCCCACGACCACGCCGGCACTTTTCACGGCAGCCTTGGGTTTGAGACCGCCGATGTTGTCGAAGCGGGCCGTCACCTGGTAGGTCTGCTCGAAATTCAGGCTGAGCAGGTTGGCCGACTGCAGCGCCAAAAAGGCCAGCGCCAGGCCGCCGATCAAAACGAACAGCCCCACCCATACGTCGTTTTTTGAACTTTGCATGTGTTGATTCCTTAAATGCTGAACATGGACGCCGTAAGAAGAAAGTCCAACCCCAGTACGGTGAGCGAGGCCACCACCACAGTGCGCGTGGTGGCGCGGGAGACCCCTTCGGGCGTGGGCTTGGCGCTATAGCCCTGGTAGAGGGCAATGAAGCTCACGGCCACGCCGAACACCAGGCTTTTGAGCACGCCGTTGGCCAGGTCGTACCACCAGTCGACGCCGCCTTGCATCTGTCCCCAGAAAGCGCCGCCGTCCACGCCAATGAGCAGCACGCCGACGATCCAGCCGCCCAGCACGCCCACGGCGCTGAACACTGCCGCCAGCAGCGGCATGGTGATGACCCCGGCCCAGAAACGCGGTGCCAGAATCCGGCGCACCGGGCTGACGGCCATCATCTCCATCGCCGTGAGCTGCTCCCCGGCTTTCATCAGGCCGATCTCCGCCGTCAGGGCCGTGCCGGCACGGCCGGCAAACAGCAGCGCCGTCACCACCGGCCCCAGTTCGCGCAGCAGCGACAGCGCCACCAGCAGGCCCAGCGCCTCGGCCGAACCATAGCGCTGCAAGGTGTAGTAGCCCTGCAGGCCCAGCACGAAACCCACGAACAGGCCGGACACGCCGATGATGGCCAGCGAGTAATTGCCCAGAAAATGAATTTGCTCACCCACCAGCCGAAAACGCCTCAGGCAGGCAAGCAGCAGGCCCAGCAATTGCACGAACAACCGCGCAGCCCGCCCCAGGGCCGCCAGTTGCGCCCGGGTGCCGCGCCCCAGTGCTGCCAGCAGATTCATGGCGCACCTCCGAAATCCTGCGCCAGGCTGGGCGCAGGGTAGTGAAACGGCACCGGCCCGTGCGGGCGGGCGTGGACGAACTGCTGCACCAGCGGGTCGGGGTTCTCCATGACCTCCTGCGGCGTACCCTGGGCGGCAACACCGCCAGCGCCCAGGATGATGACCTGGTCGGCCACATGAAAGGTTTCCTGCACGTCGTGCGAGACCACGATGCTGGTCAGCCCCAGGGTGTCGTTCAGGGTGCGGATCAGGCGGGCCGAGGTACCCAGGGAAATGGGGTCAAGCCCGGCAAACGGCTCGTCGTACATGATGAGTTCCGGGTCGAGGGCAATCGCCCGCGCCAGCGCCACGCGCCGCGCCATGCCGCCGGAGACTTCACTGGGCATCAGATCGCGTGCGCCGCGCAGACCGACGGCGTGCAGCTTCATCAGCACGATGTCGCGCACCAGCGCTTCGGGCAGGCAGGTGTGCTCGCGCAGGGGAAAGGCCACGTTGTCGAGCACGCTCATGTCGGTAAACAGGGCGCCGAACTGGAACAGCATCCCCATGCGCCGGCGCATGGCGTAGAGCGCGGCAGTGCCCATGCGCCCCACGTCCTGCCCGTCGAACAGCACCTGGCCCTGCTGCGCCCGGTTCTGCCCGCCGATCAGGCGCAGCACCGTGGTCTTGCCGCCGCCGGAAGCGCCCATCAGCGCCGTCACCTTGCCGCGCGGCACGGTCAGCGAGAGGTCGCGCAGGATCACCCGCTCACCGTAGCCAAAGGTGACGTTGTGCAGTTCGACCAGGTTTGCGGATGCAGGCATAGGGGAGGAAAGGCGCTTTTGAAACGGCAAGCTTACAAGGTGTTGTGCAGAAACGCCTTGGTGCGCTGCTGCTGCGGGTTGGCAAAAAACGCCTGGGCAGGCGCCTGTTCGACGATTTCGCCCTTGTCCATGAAGATCACGCGGTTGGCCACGTCGCGGGCAAAGCCCATTTCGTGGGTGACGACCAGCATGGTCATGTGCTCCTGCGCCAACTCGCGCATGGTGCGCAGCACTTCGCCGGTCAGCTCGGGGTCAAGGGCCGAGGTCGGCTCGTCGAACAGCAGGATGTCCGGCCCCATGGCCAACGCCCGGGCAATCGCCACGCGCTGCTTCTGCCCGCCCGAAAGACGATTGGGGTAGGCATCGCGCTTGTCCAGCAGGCCGACTTTCTGCAGCAACTGCTCGGCCCTGGGCACGATGTCGGCGCGGGCCATTTTTTTCACCAGCATGGGCGCTTCGATGATGTTCTCCAGCACCGTCAGGTGCGGAAACAGATTGAACGACTGGAACACCATGCCCATCTTGCGGCCAATGCTGCGGATTTTGGCCTCGGGAACGTACCGCGCCTGGCCATTGGCGTCGTTCTCGACCAGCACCTCGCCTTCGACGGTGATCCTGCCGCTGTCGATGGTCTCCAGATGGTTCAGGCAGCGCAAAAAGGTGCTCTTGCCCGAGCCGGAAGGCCCGATGATGGCCACCACCTCGCCTCGCTGCAGCTCCAGCGAGATGCCGCGCAACACGCTGGTGGCGCCAAAGCTCTTGTGGATGTGCTGGGCGCAGATCATGGCCTCGCGGGGGCGTATCGTTTCAGGCGTCAAAACGGGCATGGCGGCGCTCCAGGTATTGGAAGATCCAGGTCAGAATCAGCGTCATCCCCAGGTAGAAACAACCCGCAACGATAAACGGCGTGAACGTGAAGTCACGCTGCACCACCCCCCGCGCCACACGCAGCAGGTCGTTCAGGGCCAGCACGTAGATCAGGCTGGTGTCCTTGACCAGGGTGATGGTTTCGTTGCTCACCGGCGGCAGGATGCGCGTCCACATCTGCGGCAGGATGATGCGGCGCATGGTCTGGCCGTAGGTCAGGCCCAGCACCTTGGCCCCTTCGTACTGCCCCCGGTCGATGGACTGGATGCCGGCACGGAAAATTTCGGCAAAGTAAGCCGCATAGTTGAGCGCGAAGGCCACGACCGCCGAGGGAAAGTCCGGCAGCCGCACGCCGATCACCGGCACGAACGGCAGGGCAAAGTAGATGAACAGCAGTTGCAGCATCAACGGCGTGCCGCGCATCAGCCAGATGTAGGCGCCGACGGCGGCACTCAAGCTGCGCAAACGCGAGATGCGCACCAACGCCAGCGCCAGCCCCAGCGGGATGGACAGCAGCATGGTGATCACGAACAGCTTGAGCGTGACCTGCGCCCCACTCCACATGGGGCCCAGGAGAGAAATCACATATTCCATAAAGGTCTTGGCACGCCCAGGTGGCTAAGAAGCAGGCAACGAAAAAGCCGACAAGGCCAAGCCTTGCCGGCTGCAGGGGCGTAGCCGCCGATTCTAACAAGGCACTGCGGTCATGGCGCAATGCCTTGCGGGGGCTGCCGTTACTTGATGATGTTCTTGCCGAACCAGTGTTCGGCGATCTTGGCGGCGGTGCCGTCCTGCTTCATGGCCGCCATGGCGTTGTCCAGCTTGGCGAGCAGTTCGGCATCGTCCTTGCGCAGGCCCACGCCGTATTCCTCGGTGCCGAAGTTCTCGTCAAGCACGGCGTACAGCTCGGGTTTCTTGGCCACGTAGTAGCGGCCCACGACTTCATCGACGACCACGGCTTCCAGGCGGCCCGTGGTCAGGTCCATCAGCGCAGCGACGTTGTCGCCAAAGGTCTTCAATTCCTTGAAGGAGTTGAAAACGGCCTCTTCCTTCTTGATGGCGTCCACGGCGCTGGAGCCTTCCTGGGCGCCAACCACCTTGCCGGCCAGGTCAGCCTTGGTTTTGATCTCGGAATTGGCCGGCACCACGATGATCTGGTGATTTTCCATATAGGGCGCGGTGAAGGCGATGCTCTGCTTGCGCTCCTCGGTGATGGTCAGGCCGTTCCACAGGGCATCGACGCGCTTGCCGGACAGTTCCGCTTCCTTGGCGCTCCAGTCGATGGGCTTGAACTCCACTTTCAGGCCCGCCCGCTCGGCAGCGGCGCGTGCCATGTCGATGTCGAAGCCGACCAGCTCGTTCTTCTCGTCCCGAAAGCCCATGGGCGGGAAGTTGTCGTCCAGGCCCACGACCAGCGTGGCGACGGCCGCCGGGGCGGCCTCGGGCGCAGCCGCCGGGGCTGCGGTGCTGGCGGCGGGTTCGGTTTTGCCGCAGGCGGCCAGGAGAGCGGCCAGGGCCACCGAAGCGAGAAGGGTGCGTTTCTTCATCCGAAAAATCTCCAAGAAATAAGTAGTTAATCCGCAATTGTGCCGGTAAACGCACCTGCGCCCAAGGCGGCAGCGGCACAATACGACCCTCTTGCCCACACGCTATGACCGATGCCTTTCGCCCCGCCTTTGGCACCGCTTCGCCAGCCATGGCGCACGGGCAGCCCTGCTTCAAGAAAACAGTAGCATTTACCGCCTATGAATAAAGGATTTCAGATATAAACAATCATGAAATTGTTTATTTATCAGCGGAAACAGCTACCAATCTTGATAACCAACGCTTCATCGAACCCACAAGACACCCCGCCATGGCATTGAATCCATTGAGCCTGTCGCTGCAATTTGGCAAGGACATCGAAGACATCGCCAGCCACCGCGCCCTCCTCACCCGCAGCCGCGTGACGCGCTGGATCCGCCACGCGCTGGCCCTGGATGCGCAGATCACCGTGCGCATCGTCGGCAGCAGCGAAGGACGGCAGCTCAACCAGCAGTACCGCCACAAGGACTACGCCACGAACGTGCTGACCTTCGACTACGAGCAGGAGCCCGTCGTCATCGCCGACCTGGTGCTGTGCGCCCCCGTCGTTGCCCGCGAGGCGCAGGAGCAGAACAAGACGCTGGAAGAACACTACGCCCACCTGCTGGTGCACGGCACCCTGCACGCCCAGGGTTGGGACCACGAAACCAGCGAGCAGGATGCGCAGGAGATGGAGGACTACGAAACCGCCATCCTCCGGGAACTGGGCTACGCCGACCCGTACGCCAAGGATTGACCGACAGGCGCCACCGGCGCCCGGCAGTGCCCGCTCACTGGGGGCAATACAGGCTGTACATGGTCTGGATGAGCTGCAGGATGCGGGCATCCTCCAGGTGGTACCAGATGAACTTGCCCTCGCGCCGTGTGGCGACCACACCCTCGCGCCGCAGAATGCCCAGTTGCTGCGACAGGGTCGGCTGGGCCACCCCGGTGAGCTGCTCCAGCTCCCCCACCGTGCGCTCCTGCTGCGCCAGCTGGCACAGTAGCAACAATCGGTCGGCATTGCCCAGCAGTTTCAGGATAACCACCACCTGGCTGGCATGGCTGCGCATCACATCCAGGTCAAGCGGGGCAAGAACAGTCGGCGTCATAGTCGGGGCATTCAAAATTCAACAGCCGCGTACCTTAAAGCACAATCAAAACAAACAGTAAATGCAAGGCATTTGCATGAAGCCAAGCACCCGGCCTGGATTTACTTCTGCTTCAACGGGCAGGTATTGATGCCCAGCAGGGTGTAGAGCGGACAAAAGCGGATCAGCCCCGTGGCCAGCGGGATCACGCCCAACCAGCCCCACCAGCCGACCAGGTTCGTGGCCGCCAGTGAAATCAGGACGATCCCCACCAAGATACGCAAAACGCGGTCAACGCCGCCCAGATTGGCTTTCATAAGAGTGCTCCTTCAGAGGGAAAACGCGCGAAACCGCGCAAACTTTAGATTTTTATATATTATATGAAAGTATAAATTACTTGTCCCACTGCTTTTCCCTGGAGGATGTATGAGCACCTTCGACCATGCCGGTCTGACCCAAAACATCAACGCCGCCCTCAAGAGTTTTCGCCAGTCGCAAAGCCAGGTGATGCAGAACTTTTACCAGTTGGCCCAGTCGTCGATGGCCGACGGCGCCATCGACGCCAAGACCAAGGAGCTGATCGCCCTGTCCATCGGCATAACGCAGAAATGCTCCGGCTGCATCGGCTTTCACGTTCAGGCGCTGCACAAACTGGGGGCCACCAGGGCCGAACTGGACGAGATGCTGGGCATCTGCGTCTACATGGGCGGCGGCCCGGCGCTGATGTACTGCGCCGAGGCCATCGATGCCTGGGAAAAACTCGCCGTCAAAACAGCTTAACCACCCGCCACTGCGCCGCCACGCCGGCCGGGCCACGGATTCCCCCTAACATCGCCCCCTGTTGCGCAATCCAATCAATAGGCAAGAGGGGATCGAGATGGAAGTATTTGGCCCGCTGGACCACATGGCACTGCTGCTGGGTGCCGCTTTTCTGGCCGGGGCGCTCAATGCCGTGGCCGGGGGCGGCAGCTTTCTGACGCTGCCGGCGCTGGTCTTCACCGGCGTGCCCGCCGTCACCGCCAACGCCACGGGCACGGTGGCGCTGCTGCCCGGCTACGCGGCCAGCACCTGGGGCTTTCGGGAAGACATGGCAGCGCCGCCGGGGCTGTCGATGAAGCTGTCGGTCGCCCTGTCGCTGCTGGGCGGCGCTGCGGGCGCCGGGCTGCTGCTGGTCACGTCGGACGCGACCTTCAAGAAAGTCGTGCCCTGGCTGCTGCTGGGTGCCACCGCCCTGTTCGCCTTCGGCCCGCAGATCCGCGCCTGGGCCGCAGGCCAGCAGCATGGCAGCCCCTCGACGGTCAAGGCTGCCCTGGGGATGCTGGCCGTGGCGTTCTACGGCGGCTATTTCAACGGCGGCCTGGGCATCCTGTGCCTGGCGCTGTTCAGCCTGCTGGGCCAGACCAACCTGAACGCCATGAACGGCATGAAGAACCTGGTGTCCACCCTGCTCACCGCCATCGCCGTCGGCGTCTACGCGGCAGGGGGCATCGTGCTGTGGCCCCAGGCGCTCCTGATGATGGTCGCCGCCACCGCCGGGGGCTACGGCGGCGCCCGCGTGGCCCGCAAAATCCCCGCACCGGTGCTGCGCTGGGGCATCGTGGCCACGGGGCTGGTCATGTCGGCACTGTTCTTTGCCAAGGCCTAAGAACGTGTTTACGATCTAAGCGGACTGGAACGGGCGCCAAACCGCCGAGACGGGCAAAAACTGGCTGAAAATCGGCGCTCTTTGCTTGCCAGGAGTTGCCATGGGCCAACCCGCCATGATTGCCGCCATCGACTTGGGCTCGAACAGCTTTCGCCTGGAGATCGGGCATTTCCAGCCCCAGGGCTTCATGCGGGCGCACTATCTCAAACGCACGCTGCGCCAGGGCGCCTGCCTGCAAGGCGGCGCCCTGAGCACGGCGGCGCTGGAAGCGGGCTGGGCCTGCCTGGCCGAGTTCGGCCAGCTCCTGCGCCGCTACCAGGTGACCCGCGCCCGCGCAGTGGCCACCCAAACGCTGCGCGAGGCCAGCAATAGCGCCCTGTTCGTGCACGAGGGCAGCCGCCTGCTGGGCGTGCCGATCGACATCATCAGCGGCGAGCAGGAGGCGGCGCTCATCTACCGTGGCGTGGCCAGCCAGTTGCCGGTGTCGGACGACCGGCGCCTCATCATGGACCTGGGCGGCCGCTCCACCGAGCTGGCCCTGGGCCAGGGCGTGCAGGCGCGGCAACTGGTGTCCTATCCGCTGGGCAGCGTGCTCTGGACGGGGCGCTTCTTTGCCGACGGCGCCTTGACGGCCCCGGCCTTTGCCCAGGCCGAGGCGGCTGCCTGCGCCGAGCTGGCCGATGCGCCAAGCCGGTTTGCGCCGGGTAGCTGGGATTGCGCCTATGCCTCGGCGGGCACGGCCACCGCCGTCAGCGACGTGCTGGCCGCGCACGGCAAAGGGGCCAGCCCGATCACGCACGAGGATTTGCTCTGGCTGCGCGAGCAACTGCTGCGCTGCGGGCACATCCAGCGCCTGGCCCTGCCTGGCCTGCGGGCCGACAAGGCGCCGGTGGTGGCGGGCGGCCTGAGCGTGCTGCTGGCCACCTTCCACACCCTGCAATTGCAGACCATGGTGCCTGCCCAGGGGGCGCTGCGCATCGGGGTGCTGCACAGCCTGCTGGACGGCGGCCTGGATGCTGCCGCTGTCGGCGATCGGTAGGGGTCACGCCGCAGCGCGGCGGTTGGCGTAGGTCTTGCTCCAGGCTTGCAGCTTGCCGTGCGGCAGGGTGGGCAGGCGCTGCAGCAGGCGGCGGCAGTAGCCCTTGACCCACAGGCATTTGTTGATTTCCTCGACCGGGAAGGGGCCGCTGATGACGACGATGTCCGCCGCTTCCTGCCACATGCCGGCGGCCCGCAGGCGGCGGCGCTTGGTGATGGCCCAGGACTGGATGCGGGCCGGGGTGCCGTGCTGGTGCAGCTCGCCGGTGTAGGCATCGAAGGCGATCGCCAGGAGGTCGGTCTTCAGCTTGAAGCGGCGCTCACCTGTGACTACGCTGGGGGTGTCGCGCATGTCGTACAGGTAGTAGCTGCCGGCTTTGAGCTGATATTGCAATTCCATGGAAAACCTCGGTGCCGCATCTTAGGCGAAAGCCCCGGGCAAGAAAACCCGAAGTGCCGTCCCGCACCGGCCCTGCTTGCCCGATTGGCGCAGCGGGGGCCGGGCATTGGAATATTTATTCAATAGCTGTTTGCGCTGATAAACAAACGATTTAATAGTGTTTTATACCTAAAAACGTTTATTTATAGGCGCAAGAAGCTATCTAAATAATGATTACCATGCCCCATTGGGCAGCACGGCCCGCACCAGTGCGGGTTGCTGCCGGTCCTTGGCCGAGAGCTGGTAGCCGCCCTCCACGGCGGGCCAGGCGATGGCCAGATCGGCATCGTTCCAGGCAATGCCGCACTCGCAGGCCGGGTTGTAATAGGCGGTGGTTTTGTAGAGGCAGTCGGCCTCGGCGCTCAGGGTGAGAAAGCCGTGCGCCAGCCCGGGGGGAATCCACAGTTGCTGGTGCTGCCCGGCATCCAGCGTCAGCCCCAGCCACTGGCCGAAGGTGGGCGAGGTGCGGCGCAGATCGACCACCACATCCCACACCTGCCCCCGCACCACGCGCACCAGTTTTCCCTGGGCGTGCGGGGGCAATTGGTAGTGCAGGCCGCGCAGCACGCCCTGGCGGGAGCGGCTGTGGTTGTCCTGCACGAAGGGCGCATCCACCCCGGTGGCCTGGGCAAAGCGGCGCTGGTTGAAGCTCTCGCTGAAAAAGCCGCGCTCGTCCTGGAACACCTGGGGCTGCAACAGCAGCACGCCGGGCAGGGCCGTGGTTTGCACTTGCATGATGGCTAGCCCTGGTCGCTCAGGCAGCGCAGCAGGTACTGGCCGTAGCCCGATTTGCTCAGGGGCCGGGCCAGTTGTTCCAGCTGGGCGTGGTCGATCCAGCCCATGCGCCAGGCGATTTCCTCGGGACAGGAGACTTTCAGCCCCTGGCGCTGCTCGATGGTGGCGATGAACTGGCTGGCGTCCAGCAGGCTGTCGTGCGTGCCCGTGTCCAGCCAGGCGAAGCCCCGGCCCAGCGGCTGCACCTGCAGCCGGCCTTGCTCCAGGTACAGGCGGTTCAAGTCCATGATCTCCAGCTCGCCCCGGGCCGAGGGCTTGAGCCTGCGGGCCAGCTCGACCACCTGCGCATCGTAGAAATACAGGCCGGTCACGGCGTAATGGCTTTTGGGCTGCGCCGGTTTTTCCTCCAGGCCGACGACCTTCCCCTGCGCGTTGAACTCGACCACGCCATAGCGCTGCGGGTCCTGCACGTGGTAGGTGAACACGCAGGCGCCGTCGGGCTGGGTCGCCGCCTTGCGCAAAATGCCTTGCAGCGTGTGGCCGTAGAACAGGTTGTCGCCCAGCACCAAGGCGCAGGGGCGGCCGTCCAGGAACTGCTCGGCAATCAGAAACGCCTGCGGCAACCCGTCCGGGCTGGGCTGCACCGCATACTGCAGGCGCAGCCCCCACTGGCTGCCGTCGCCCAGCAGTTGCTCAAAGCGCGGCGTGTCCTGCGGGGTGCTGATGATGAGGATGTCGCGGATACCCGCCAGCATCAGCGTGCTCAGGGGGTAATAAATCATCGGCTTGTCGTACACCGGCAGCAGTTGCTTGCTGATGGCCAGCGTGGCCGGATGCAGCCGGGTGCCGGACCCTCCGGCCAGGATGATGCCTTTGCGTTGTGTCATCAGGGTGCCTTTATTTCAATAGCGATGCCAGCACCTGCGCCACACCCTGCTGCCAGGGCGGGGGGACGATGCCGAACGTGGTTTGCAGCTTGCGCGTGTCCAGCCGGCTATTGTGCGGGCGCTGCGCCGCCGCCGGGTAGGCACTGCTGGGCACGGGAAGAATCCCGGCCGTTTTCATTCGCGGTGCCAAGGCCGATTGCCGGGCCTGGGCCAGAAGCAGGTTGGCAAACGCAAACCAGGTCGTCGCACCGGCTGCGGCGCAGTGGTACAGGCCGCCGTCCTGCGGGCGGCGCAGCAGGTGGGCAATGGCGTGGGCGGTGGCATCGGCCAGCCAGGCCGCACTGGTGGGGGCGCCCCACTGGTCGTCCACCACCCGCAGGCACGCCCGCTCCTGCATCAAACGCAGCATGGTCTGGACAAAGTTGCGGCCCTGCACCCCATACACCCAGCTGGTGCGCAGCACGAGGTGCGGGCCGCCAGCCTGGGCAATCAGCGCCTCGCCCTCCTGCTTGCTGCGGCCATACACGGACAGCGGCGCGGGCGCATCGTCCTCCCGCCAGGGACGGCTGCCGCTGCCGTCGAACACGTAGTCGCTGCTGTAGTGAACGAACAAGACGCCCTGCTGCGCTGCCCACCGCGCCAGCAGGCCGGGGGTGGCGGCGTTGATGCCGTGGGCCAGGGCCGGTTCGCTTTCGGCCTGATCGACAGCGGTGTACGCGGCGGCATTCACGACCACATCCGGCTGGTGCCGTGCCACGGCGGCCACGGTGTGTTCGGGGCGGGTGAAATCCGCCTCGGCCCGCCCCAGGGCGATGACCTGCCCCAGCGCAGCCAGGCTGCGCTGCAGTTGCCCGCCGACCTGACCGCTGCGGCCCAGCAGGACGATTTTCATGCGCCGGGGGGCGGAAATCGCTGCTCTGCCAGGGCCACCAGCCCTTCAAATACCAAGTTGTCGACCAGCTCGAAAGGGCGCGTCATGCTGGGCACCATCTTCCAGCCCGCACCACCGGCCATGATGCAGGCTGGCTCCATGCGGCAGTGCAGATACAGGTGCTGGTACATGCGCTCCACCGCTCCGGCAATGGCATAGGTGCCGCCGCTGGTCAGGGCATCGCTGGTATTGGTCGGGAAAGGCGTGACCTGGCCGGTGGGCACGTGCAGCCCGGCGGTGCCCGTCTCCAGCGCCCGCAGCATGATGCCGTGGCCCGGCAGGATGAGGCCGCCGAGGAAACGCCCCTCGGCATCCAGCGCATCCACCGTCACCGCCGTGCCGACCATGACCACGATCAGCGGGCGCGGCCCGCCACGCTGCAGGATGCGCTGGCGGGCGCCGATCATCGCCACCCAGCGATCCGCTCCCAGGCGCAGCGGCTGGTCGTAGCCATTGGTCACGCCCGCTTCCCGGGCGCTGGGCACGACCCACTGCGGGGCAAAGTCCCAGCCGAGCATCTGGTCGATCTGCTCATGCACGCGCCGGCGGGTGATCTCGCTGGCCACGGCGCAGCCCAGCATGCAGCCGGGCGCGGGCAGGCGGCTCCAGGGGCCATCGGCCAGTTGCTCGATCTGCTCCAGGAACTCCGCGCCCTGCGCCAGCAGGGCCGCCCCCCGTCGGGGCGCCGCGTACATGGCCCACTTCAAGCGGGTATTGCCGATGTCGATGGCCAGGAATGTCATAGGGGCGCAATTATCAAGATTTTTCTTCGCAGCTGTTTTTGCCGCGGGGGCAAAGCTGCTTATCTCCGCATCAAATTGTCAAAAAAACTGCATTTGTGCGTAAGGAACGGCGTTTTGTCGCCAGAAGTCGGTAAAGTGCAGAACGTTTGTTTCGCAACACATAAGGAGTCTTCCCCCATGGGTCTGTTTAGTTTTATCAAAGAAGCTGGTGAAAAACTCTTTGGCGGTAAGGATGCCCAGGCCGCCACCGCTGCAGCGCCTGCAGCCGATGCCCTCAACGCCCAGGCCGCACAAGCCATCACCACCTACATCCAGGCGCAGAACCTGGGGCTGGAAAATCTGCAGGTAGCCTTTGACGGCAGCCAGGGCAAGGTGACGGTGCAAGGCGCCGCGCCCACCCAGGCGGCCAAGGAAAAGGTCACCCTGTGCTGCGGCAACGTCTCCAGCGTGCAAAGCGTGGACAACCTGATGACCGTCACCACCCCCGAACCCGAAGCCCAGTACCACGACGTGGTGCGCGGCGACACCCTGAGCGCCATCGCCAAGAAGTTCTACGGCGACGCCAACAAATACCCGGCGATCTTCGAAGCGAACAAGCCGATGCTGACCCACCCGGACAAGATCTACCCCGGCCAGAAGCTGCGCATCCCGCCCCTGTAAACCGGATACGTTCACGCACAAACCAGCCTTCGGGCTGGTTTTTTTGTGCCGCATCCGCCCATCGGCCCGTTTGCCGGCTTACTGCTCGTAGCGCTTGCTGCGCAAGAGCTGCTTGATGACCTGGGAATGCTGCTGCACGCTGGGGCCGATCTGCAGGGCCACGCAGGTGGCCAGCACGTCGATAATGAGCAGGTGCAGCAAACGCGAAACCATGGGGCTGTACAGATCGTAGCCCTCCGGGTGGTCGGCGGCCAGGTGGATGGCGCAGGCCCGGGCCAGGGGCGAGTTGCTGGCCGTGATCGCAATGGTGGTGGCCCCGGCCTGGCGGGCCAGTTCGGCAGCGGCAATCAGGTCCCGCGTCAGGCCCGAGTTGGAGATGATGACCGCGCAATCGCCCCGGCGCAGCAAGGCGGCATTCATCAGCTGCACATGGCCGTCGCTGCAGCTCATGGTGGTCAGCCCCAGGCGGAAGAATTTGTGCTGCGCATCGTCGGCGACGATGCCGGAATTGCCCGCGCCGAAAAACACCACCCGCTGGTGCTGGCGCCAGGTTTGCAAAATGGCCTGCGCCGCCGCTTCCAGCGCCTTGGGCGCAGCAGCATTGCGGTACTCCAGGAAGGCAGCAACCGAGTTGTCCACCACCTTCACCAGCACGTCGGCGGGCTTGTCGTCCACATCCACGCTGCGGTGGATGAAGGGCACGCCTTCGCTGACGCTGCCCACCAGCTTGAGCTTGAAATCGGCCAGCCCGTCATAGCCCATGCTGCGGCAAAAGCGCACCACGGTGGGCTTGCTCACCTGGGCCTGCTCGGCCAGGGTGCGCACCGGCAGTCGGGCAAAGGCCGACGGATCGTGCAGCACCAGGCGGGCCACGCGCTGTTCGGCCGGGGCCAGGGAGGGAAGGGAGGCAGCAATACGCTCAAGCATTGGGCAACAGAAGAATGACCGGCAGTGCAGCCGTAGCGAAACAATGGCCGCCATTGTGCTGCCAAGCGGTGAGGCAGGAGCCAAGCTGCAGCAATTTCGGCCCCGCCGCCCCATGAACCGCATCCGCACCGTAGCCGGGTTTATCCCAGTAAACGAGCAGCAATCCTTCAGGCATCTTCCGCCCCCTTGGTCCACAAGATCGCTTTTTTGACTTTCCAAGGAGTACCCATGACCTTTCCCCGTTTTCAAAAATCCCTGCTGGCCGCCGCCGTCGCACTGGCCGGCTTCACTGCCGCCCCGGCAGCCCTGTGGGCACAAACCACCGCGCCTGCCGTCGCTGCGGCGGACCAGGCTGCCAAGCCCCATGTGGTGGTGCTGGCCACCGGGGGCACGATTGCCGGCGCCGGTGCATCGGCGGCCAACAGCGCCACGTACACCGCCGCCAAGGTGCCGGTGGACAAGCTGCTGGCCGGGCTGCCGGAGCTGGCCAACGTGGCCAACGTAACGGGCGAGCAGGTGCTCCAGATCGCCTCCGAGAGCTTCACCAACGACAACCTGCTGACGCTGGCCAAGCGCGTTTCCGCGCTGGTCAAGCAGCCCGACGTGGACGGCATCGTCATCACCCACGGCACCGATACGCTGGCGGAAACGGGGTATTTCCTGAGCCTGACCGTGCATACCGACAAGCCGATCGCCATGGTCGGCTCCATGCGCCCGGGCACGGCCCTGTCTGCCGACGGGGCGCTGAACCTGCTCAACGCGGTCAGCGTGGCCGCCTCCAAGGATGCCCAGGGCAAGGGGGTGCTCATCACCATGAACGACCAGATCCAAAGCGCCCGCGATACCAACAAGGACGTGAACATCGAAACCCGTGCATTCCAAAGCCAGTGGGGGTCGCTGGGCATGGTGGTGGAAGGGCGCAACTACTGGTTCCGCGCTCCGGTGAAACGCCACACGAACAATTCGGAATTCAATATCGACAACATCACCCACCTGCCGCAAGTGGACATCGTCTACGCCTACGGCAACGTGCAACCGACCGCCGTGCAGGCCCTGGTGGCCAACGGCGCCAAGGCCATCATCCACGCCGGCACCGGCAATGGCTCGGTGGCCGACCGCATGGTCAAACCGCTGCAGGAGGCCCATGCCAAGGGCGTCACCATCGTGCGCTCCTCGCGCGTGCCGTACGGCTTTGTGCTGCGCAATGCCGAGCAGCCGGACGACAAGCACGACTGGGTCGTGGCCCACGACATGCGCCCGGAAAAAGCCCGCATCCTGACCATGCTGGCGCTGGCCCAGGGCGCGGACACGAAGACGCTGCAGCGCATGTTCTGGGAGTATTGATACAGAAAAAAGAAGCTTGTAGCGCTTAAAAACAAAGGGGTTCAGATAGAAAGATATCTGAACCCCTTTGTTCTTGAGCGGTAAACGCTCTGTTTTTTATTGTTTACGGGCTGCAATGGCCTTTTCGGCCATCTCCACCAGGTTGGTGCCGATCTGCGGCTTCCACTTGGTGTAGACGCTCCTGGTGGCGTCGGCAAAGGCCTTGCGCTGGGCAGCGTCCAGGTCGGTGACGGTCACGCCCAGGGCTTCGAGGTCTTTGACCAGCGGCTTGCCGGCTTCGACCAGGCCTTTGCGGGCAATGGCGATTTCTTCCTTGCCCGCGTCAATGGCGGCCTGGCGCACGATGTCGCGGTCTTCGGGTGTCCAGCTGGCCCACACCTCCTTGTTCACGACGAAGATCAGCGGATCGTTCATGTAGCCCCACAGGGTGATGTGGTTCTGGCCCACCGATTGCAGCTTGGCCGCCTGGTACACGGCCAGGGGGTTTTCCTGGCCGTCCACGGCCTTGCTGGCCATGGCGGGCTGGGCATCGGCCCAGCTCATCTGCGTGGGGTTGGCTCCCAGGGCGGTGAAAGTGTCCAGGAACAGCGGCGAGCCGACGACACGCACCTTCAGCCCCTTGAGGTCACCGGGCTGGACGATGGCGTGCTTGGAATTGCTGATCTCGCGGTAGCCGTTTTCGCCCCACGCCAGGGGCTGCACGCCGGCTTTCTCCAGCGCCTTGAAGATCTCCTTGCCCGGCTCGCCCTGCACCACCGCATCCACGGCGGCGTAGTCCGGGAACAGGAAGGGCAGCGAGAACAGATTCAGCGCCTTGACCTGCGGCGACCAGTTGATGGTGGAGCCGACGGCCATGTCGATCACGCCCTGGCGGATGGCGCTGAACTCGCGCGTCTGGTCGCCCTGCACCAGCGAGGTGCCGGGATAGAGCTTGATGTTGATGCGCCCCTGAGTACGCTCGCGCACCTTGTCTGCCCACAGCTGCCCGCCCTGGCCCCAGGGAAAGGCGGTGCCCAGCACCAGGGACAGGCGGTACTCGTCCTTGTACTTGCCCTGTGCATGGGCGGCGGGCAGGCCCACGGCCAGCAGGGTGGCAGCTGCCGCCGTAGCGGTCAGCAGAGTGCGCAAATGCGGTTTCTGCAGTTTCATGGGTGTGTCTCCTTCGTTGGTTTCAGAAAAACGGGGCCGTCAATACCCCAGCCGCTGCGGCAGCCACAGTGCTATCTGTGGCCACAGCATCACGATCAGCATGGCCACGGTCATGGCCAGCACCAGCCACACCACCCAACGGGTGGTGGCTTCCATACGCACCTGGGCGATCTTGCTGGCCACCATCAGGTTCACCGCCATCGGCGGGGTGAACTGGCCGATGGCCACCGTCAGCACCACCAGCACCCCGAACCAAACCACGTCCCACTGGAAATGCTGCATCAGCGGGAACAGCAGGGGCACGAAAATCAGCAGGATGGAAATGCCGTCCAGGAACATGCCCAGCACCAGCAGCATGACCAGTACCAGCAGCAGGATGCCGGTGGAGCCGAGGCCCGAGTTCACGATGGCCTGCGTGATCGGGTCGATCACCCCCAGGGTGGACAGCGAGAAGGCGAAGATGCCCGCCAGCGACACCACGATCAGAATCACCGCCGACAGCTCGCCTGCTTCGCGCAGGATCTCGAACAGGTCACGCACGCCGATGGTCCGGTGCACGACCATGCCGACGAACAGTCCGTAGAACACGGCGACCACGGCAGCCTCGGTCGGGGTGAACCAGCCCAGGCGCATCCCGCCCAGAATCAGCACCGGCGCAGCCAGCCCCCAGGCCGCCTCGCGCAGGCTGCGCCAGAACGGCGGGCGCGGCAGGCTGGCCTCAAGCCTGCCCATGCCGTGGCGGCGGGCCAGCCACACAGCCGGGACGATCAGCGCCACACCAGCCAGTACGCCCGGGAACAGCCCTGCGGCAAACAGCGCGGGCACCGATGCACCGGGCACCAGCACCGAATACACGATGAAGGCCACCGAGGGGGGAATCAGAATGTCCGTGGCCGCCGCACTGGCGACCACGCTGGCGGAAAACCCCGCCGGGTAGCCAGCACGGTGCATGGCGGCGATCATCACCCCGCCCACGGCGGCGGCAGTGGCCGGGCCGGAACCCGAGATGCCCCCCATGAACATCGCCACGCAAATCGCCACCAGCGGCAACATCCCCGGGCCGCGCCCGACGATGGCCACGGCAAAGTTCACCAGCCGCGCCGCCACGCCGGAGCGGTCGAAAATCGACCCCACCAGCACGAACATGGGAATCGCCAGCAGCGGATACTTGCCCAGGCCCGCATAAAAATTCTGCGGCACAGCCAACAGGCCGAACCACTGGCTGTCGCCATTGGCCAGGGCAATGCAGGCCGCACCTGCCAGCCCCAGGGCGGCGCCAATCGGCACGCCAGCGAACATCATGGCCAGGAAAGCGACGAACAACAGGGTGACGATCATGGCTGCGCCTCCTGGCGGCGCTCGCTGGCGTCGTCCTCAACGAGGGTTTCCGGGGCAAACGCGCCGGGACGGCCCTGGCGGGCAAACAGCCCCAATGCCCGCAAACTCATCGCCACGGAGCAGACTGGCAGCCAGATCGAATACCACCACTGCGGCACACCGATGCCGGGGGAGGTTTCCTCGTAGCGCCAATCGTCCCACACCAGGCGCACGCTCAGGGCGGCCAGCACCGCAAACAGCAGCGCCACCATCAGCGCCCCGAAACGGGCCAGGCGCCGTCGGCGCCCGACGCTGCCATGGCCGCTGAAAAACTCGATACGGATGTGCTGATCGCGGGCGACCGCCGAACTGCCGCCCACCATTGCCAGCACGATCATCAAAAAGACGGAAATCTCCTCGGTCCAGGCAAACGAACCGTCGGTGAAATAGCGCACCAGCACGTTGGCAAAGGTAATCAGGGCCAGCAGGGCCATGAGGATGACCACCAGCCAGTCTTCCACAGCCAGGGCTTTGGCCGGGGGCATCGGTGCAGGAGCATCGGAGGATTGAGGATCGGTCATAGCAGAAAAGCGAAAAAACAAAGCCTGCCTGGGCAGCAGCAGGCCTCGCTGCATTATTGCGAACTTGCCCCCAGCGAACCGCAAGGCCCGCGCCCGCCAAACACGAAGGCAGGGCGATAATCGCGCGATGGATACCAAATGGCTTGAAGATTTTGTCAGCCTGGCCGAGACGCGCAGCTTCAGCCGCTCCGCCCAGCTGCGCCACGTCACGCAACCCGCGTTTTCGCGCCGCATCCAGGCGCTGGAAGCCTGGGCCGGTGCCGATCTTGTCGATCGCAGCTCCTACCCCACACGCCTGACGCCCGCAGGCAAGACCATGTACGACCAGGCGCTGGAGATGCTCCAGTCGCTGCAAAGCACGCGCTCCATGCTGCGGGCGCACGCCAGCTCGGATGCCAGCATGGTCGGCTTTGCCGTACCGCACACGCTGGCGTTCACCTTCTTCCCGCGCTGGGTGGCGCAGGTGCAGGCCAGCTTCGGGCCATTCAAAAGCCGCCTGATCGCGCTGAACGTGCACGATGCGGTGATGCGGCTGGTCGAAGGCGGCTGCGACCTGCTCATCGTCTACCACCACAGCTCCCAGCCGCTGGAGCTGGACGCCTCGCGCTACGAAATGGTCAATCTGGGCCAGGAGCTGCTCGCCCCCTACTGCAAGCCGGACAACCTGGGCCAGCCGCTGTTCCCCCTGCCCGGCAGCAGCGAACGGCCCCTGCCCTTCCTGGCCTACGGGCCCGGCGCCTACCTGGGGCGCCTGACCGAACTCATCCTGAAAGAAGCGGGCGTGCCCGTCCACCTGGAGCGGGCCTACGAAACCGACATGGCCGAGGGCCTCAAGGCCATGGCGCTGGAAGGGCTGGGCGTGGCCTTCCTGCCCTTCAGCGCCGTGCGCGACGATCTGCAAAGTGGCCGCCTGGTCAGCGCCGCCCTGGCCCAGGGGCCGCAGTTCTCCCTGCCGATGAACCTGCTGGCCTACCGCGAGAAGCCCAACCCCAACAACAAGGAAAGCCGGGCCGTCCATGCCCTCTGGCACTTTTTGCAGGAGCAGGCTGCGGGCTTGCCCCTGGCCGGATAAGCAAAAAAATTGCAAAACTAAGGGTTTTTCCGGGGGAAACAACCAATTACCGATTTGCCACCGTCCCTTACGATGGGCCGCCTGTTCGTTTGCGAAACGAATTTCCCCCAGACTTACACGCTGTTCAACCAGTAAGGAGCACCTCTCTATGAAAAAACATTTGCTAGCACTGGCCGTCACCGCCCTGGCCGCCAGCAGCGCCATGGCCCAGGCCGGCGACACCCTGGCCAAGGTCAAGTCCACCGGTGCCATCACCCTGGGCGTGCGTGAATCGTCGGGCGCCCTGGGCTACACCCTGGGCGACGGCAAGTTCGTCGGCTTCCACACCGAAATGGCCGAAAACATCGCCCACGACATTCAAAAAGACCTGGGCCTGGCCAAGCTGGACATCAAATACCAGCCCGTAACCTCGCAAAACCGCATTCCCCTGGTGACCAACGGCACCGTCGACTTTGAGTGCGGCTCCACCACCAACGACCTGAACCGCCAGAAGGAAGTGGACTTTGCCAACACCACCTACGTGGAGCAGGTACGCATCGCCGTGCGCAAGGACTCCGGCATCAAGGACGTGGAAGACCTGAACGGCAAGACCGTGGCCACCACCACCGGCACCACCTCGGTGCAACTGCTGCGCCAGAGCAAGCGCGGCAAGAACATCGACTTCAAGAACATCCTGGGCAAGGACCACGCCGACAGCTTCCTGCTGCTGGAGACAGGCCGCGCCGATGCCTTCGTGATGGACGGCTCCATCCTGGCGGGCAACATCTCCAAGTCCAAGAACGCCAAGGACTTCATCCTGGTGGGCGAGCCCCTGTCCACCGAACCCATCGCCTGCATGGTGCGCAAGAACGACCCCGCCTTCCTGAAGGCGGTGAACGACTCCATCGCCCGCCAGGCCAAGGACGGCACGCTGAACAAGCTGTGGGACAAATGGTTCATCCAGCCCATCCCGCCGGCCAACCTGCCCGTGGGCCTGGCCCTGTCCGATGCGACCAAAAACGCTTGGGAACACCCCAACAACAAGCCCAAAGAAGACTACAACAAATAATCACCGGGCCTGCTGATATGCGCCCCTGCCTGCCCTGCGCGGGCGGGGCTTTTTTGTTGGCCGGTAGCAGTACGTAAGAAGGAGCCCCCCTATGGCATGGGATTGGCAAATGTTTTGTGAAGACACCCTGGAGCGCACCGCCGTGCCCGGGTGTTTCGGGAAAGATGGGGACATCACCTATCTGGACTGGATGCTCTCGGCCTGGGGCTGGACGGTATCCGTCTCTTTACTGGCACTGCTGCTGGCCCTGGCCAGCGGCATGATCGTTGGCGTGCTGCGCACCCTGCCGAACAACCCATGGGCCGTGCGCTTTGGCAATGCATGGGTGGAGTTCTTCCGCAACATCCCGCTGCTGGTGCAGATTTTTCTCTGGTACCACGTCATTCCGGCGATTTTCCCAGCGCTCAAATCGGTGTCCGGCTTCATCCTGGTAGTGCTGGCGCTGGGGTTCTTCACCTCGGCACGGATTGCCGAACAGGTGCGCTCGGGCATCGAGGCCTTGCCCCGTGGCCAGCGCCACGCCGCCATGGCCATGGGCTTTACCACCTGGCAGGTCTACCGCTACGTGCTGCTGCCCAATGCGCTGCGCATCATCATCCCGCCGCTGACCAGCGAGACGATGAACATCTTCAAGAACTCCTCCGTGGCGTTTGCCGTTTCGGTGGCTGAACTGACCATGTACGCCATGCAGGTGCAGGAAGAAACCGGGCGCGGGGTCGAGGTGTACCTGGCCGTCACGGGCCTGTACATCATTTCGGCATTCGCCATCAACCGCATCATGGCCTGGGTCGAGAAGCGCTCGCGCGTACCGGGCCTGGCCGCACCCAGCGCAGCAGGGGGGCACTGAGCATGAATCTCGCTTTGGATTGGTCGTTCTACAACTGGGACCTGATCAGCAACTTCGTCCTCAAGGGACTGGGCTTCAGCCTGGTGCTGACCCTCATCGCCACCGTGGGCGGCATCTTCTTCGGCACGCTGCTGGCGCTGATGCGCCTATCCGGCCAGAAGTGGCTGGACCTGCCCGCCACCATCTACGTCAACGGCATGCGCTCCATTCCGCTGGTGATGGTGATCCTGTGGTTCTTCCTGCTGGTGCCGATGATCATCGGCCGCCCGATCGGCGCGGAAATCTCCGCCATCATCACCTTCACCGCATTCGAGGCCGCGTACTTCTCCGAAATCATGCGGGCCGGCATCCAGTCCATCCCGCGCGGACAGGTGTTTGCCGGGCAGGCGCTGGGCATGAGCTACGGGCAGAACATGCGCCTGGTAGTGCTGCCGCAGGCGTTTCGCAACATGCTGCCGGTGCTGCTGACGCAAACCATCATCCTGTTCCAGGACACCTCGCTGGTCTACGCCATCGGCGCCTACGACATGCTCAAGGGCTTTGAAGTGGCCGGCAAGAACTATGGCCGCCCGGTCGAGGCCTACCTGGCCGCCGCCGTGCTGTATTTCGTGATGTGCTACGGCCTGTCGTGGATCGTCAAGCGCATCCACAAGAAGATCGCCATCATCCGGTAAACCCTGCCGCAAAAGGAAAAACCTATGATTGAAATGAAAAACGTCTCCAAGTGGTACGGCAGCTTTCAGGTGCTCAACGACTGCTCGACCAACATCGACAAGGGCGAAGTGGTCGTGGTGTGCGGGCCGTCCGGCTCGGGAAAATCCACGCTCATCAAGACCATCAACGCCCTGGAACCCATCCAGCAGGGCGAAATCTGGGTCAATGGCGTGGGCGTACACGACCCCAAGACCAACCTGCCCAAGCTGCGCAGCCAGGTCGGCATGGTGTTCCAGCACTTCGAGCTGTTCCCGCACCTGACGGTGACCGAGAACCTGACCATCGCCCAGATGAAGGTGCTGGGCCGCAACGCTACCGACGCCAAAACCCACGGCCTGAAATACCTCGAACGCGTGGGCCTGCTGGCGCACAAGGACAAGTTCCCCGGCCAGCTCTCCGGCGGCCAGCAGCAGCGCGTGGCCATTGCACGGGCGCTGTCGATGGACCCCATCGTCATGCTGTTCGACGAGCCGACCTCGGCCCTCGACCCGGAAATGGTCGGTGAAGTGCTGGACGTAATGGTCAGCCTCGCCCACGAAGGCATGACCATGATGTGCGTCACCCACGAAATGGGCTTTGCCAAGAAAGTCGCCAGCCGCGTCATCTTCATGGACGTGGGCGGCAAGATGCTGGAAGACTGCACCAAGGACGACTTCTTCGGCAACCCCGAAGCCCGCCAGCCGCGCACCAAGGACTTCCTGAGCAAAATCCTGCAACACTGACCTGCACGGCACACAATCCTAAAAAAAGAGCTGCTACCGCACGTATTCATTAGATTTCAAGGTGTTTTATCCTTGAAATTTATAGATACCAAGCGGTAGCAGCTCTTTTTTTGATATCTTCAATCGTCCAGCTACGCCCCCCAGACGCCGATAGGCAGGCCCGCAAACTGCTCCTGGCGCTGCCAGATCTTTTCATCCCAGGCAGTGCCCGGGTTGCGGTTGAAGATGACCAGGTGCGCCTCGTCCGCGCCCACCTGCTGCGTGTAGTCCGCCGTCTGCTCCAGCCCCACGGCCAGCACCGCATCCAGT
>Ga0206117_100424_pt1 | contig 46217 bp, 38 predicted proteins | sample 3A5Ametagenome_FD_177997 | JGI IMG/M metagenome (GOLD analysis project Ga0206117, IMG submission 177997) | Enriched microbial communities from leaf-cutter ant dump, University of Wisconsin, Madison, United States - 3A5A | ecosystem: Environmental > Terrestrial > Nest > Insects nest > Nest dump... | reverse complement strand
AGGAATTTATAATGTTAATATCTGTTAGTAAAATGTAGGGCTTTATTATAACCGCTTATAGATTTTACTCAACTGGTGGTATACTTTTCAATTATTTTAGTGGACTACTTTTCAATTATATTATACAACAAGTGAGTGGCTACTACATTATGAATATTGGGTTGCTACGGGTGTATGGCATGGTGGTGGAATACATTAAAAAAATAATTAAATTATAAGAATATGAGAAATCAAATTTTAGGCGTGGCTCTTTTTTCTCTGTTGATGGTATCCTGTGCCTCAATACCAAAGGAGACTGTAACCTTATCAACAGCAATTGGTTCTGATCTGCAGATATTACACGGCTCACATCGTAAAGTCGTGCAATTATATTATGAAGGAATAAAATCAGATGTAAACACTTTTATAGATGACGTTTATGCTCCTTATATTATTCATTTTGTGCTAGAATCAGAACTAGATAAATACAAGAATGGCGAGTCTTCTATATATGGCATTATTGAGAAGGCCGGAAAAACAGGAGGCAAAGCAGAGACAGAAGATGCTTTGAACGTTATGCTGGAGTTTCAGGAAGCTGCAAATAAAGAAATAAATTCAAAAAGAGACGAATTATTGTCTCCTATATCAAGTCAGGAAACTGAAATACTGAAAGCTGTAGACGAAGCGTATCAAAATACAATTTATGCCAACACCAATCTTACAGCTTATCTCTCATCTGCCCGCAAAGTAAAGGAAAGCCAGAGTGAAGCTCTCTCTGTGGTAGGTTTAGAAGGGATGGATACTACAGTAACCGATAAGCTGGTGGAATTATCAGGATTTATAGATACAGCCATTAAAGAGGGAGAGAAAATCGATATTAAGAGTGATAAAGCCCAACAGCAAATTAATGATATAATAGATAAAATCAAAAAATTAACTAATAAAATAGCAAAATGAAGACAAACAGATTTTCAGAATCATTTGCCAAAGCAAATGCGTCATTTAATGGCTTGTATGCCGATGAACTAAAACATCTGAAGGGAATGTCCCAGGAAGAAATAGAGGCAGTAGTACCCCATTCAAACGGGAGTCAGATCTACAAAGCTCTGGTCGAGACTGTAGAAAAAGCTTCCAAAGATAATCTGGCACAAGCCCAGCTTATATCGAAGATTAAAAGCTTAGGAGCTTCTGCCACAAAAATAGCTAAAAAGATACCTAGCTTAGCGATGTTGCTTTGATTCTAATTTGAAATAGTTTCGATTTAATCTGACAATTAGAGTATTGTAAGTACTGTAAAATGATTTTTGTTTATTCCTTTTCTTTCTAAAAATTTATGCAGGATTTCAAATATATAAAATCCTGCATATATTTGAAATATCCATCTAGTTTAATGAAAAATAATTTGATTTACATACTATGCTGTCATGAGAGTATTGAGCAAGATATAATCTACCCTGTATCCACGCTCTAAACATCTGTGCATTTTTCGACTGAATGCGAAAAGCAAGAGCGATAACCATATCCAACCCGTAATATTCCGGATAGATATTTCGTCCTTCAACTACACAGGCCATAGAGTCATCACCCCAGACAATACCCGATTTTTCAATAGTGCGGATATGTCGTTTTGCTATCCGGTAGTAAATACCAAATAGATCGGCAATTTCCCTGATACTCATTCTTACATCGTTTGGAACGGCTACTATTCCATTATCGGTAATTGTAATTATTTCTCTTCTTCCTTTTTTCATGGTTTATACTACTGTGGTTTGAACTGCTGTATTTTGCTCTGTCTTTCTTCGTTTGATAAGTTTATCCATATCCTCCGATATCTTCTGCTCTGTGATCTGTGCATAGACCTGTGTCGTATTGATATTGGCATGCCCCATCATTTTGGCGACACTCTCTATCGAAATTCCTGCCGAGAGCAACAATGTTCCGAAACTGTGCCTGCTTTGATGGTAGGAGAGATTCTCTTTCAGGTTTATCAATGTTCCTATCTGATTGATCTCGTACCAGATCTTATCACGGACAGGTAAAGGGAATACAGGCTTACTGTCATCTTCGGTATTGTATAACAGAAGAATTTGCTCGGCTATCGGATGCAGGGGGATAAATGCCTCTACATTTGTTTTTACCCTACGTTTACGAATATACAATCTACCTTCCGCTGTTTTTCCTATATGGTGCGGATACAATCCGTATATATCTACATAAGCCAAGCCTGTCAGCGAAGAAAAGATAAAAGCCCTGCGTACCAGTTCTAACCGTTCTTCAGGCATGGGTGTTTCCAGCAGCCGTTTAAAATCATCTTTACCGATGTGCTTGTGTTTAGGCGGTTCTTTCTTTTCATACCTCACCTCTTCCAAAGGGTTACTTCTTAATACTTCCTGATCGATAGCGATGTAGATAAGGCGGTTCAGCCATGTGATACATTTATTGATATAGCCAGCTCTGCGCTCTCCTACGGTTTTCAAGAAGAGTTTAAAGGATTCACCGAATTCTTCGGTTATCTCCGTAAAGGCTATATCCTCCATTGCCCGATAGCATAGAAATTCTTTCAGGTTCCGTTGCGATATGCCCGATTGGCGGTAGCTGGTTGTAGAGTTGATCTGGGTTGAACGAATCCGCAGGCGTTCACGCTCTACCTCTCCTGCCTGTAGTAACGTGGTCGGGATGGAGTTTACTCCAATAATGGTATTCTTCAGTAATTCTGCACTGATAACTCCCTGCTCTTTTAAGATATGATTGTAGGTGTTCTCGATACGGTTACGATAGGCTGTAAGCTTATTATTTTCTCTTTCTATTTTGATGGTACTTTTTCTGGCATTCCAATCTTCAGGGATGCAATAAATACCTGTTGTGATAACGCTTTGTTTTCCGTCTATACTGATCCGGCACAGAATAGCTGTGGTACCATCTGCTTTTACTTTGTTTTTATTGATATAGAATAATATTCTGAATGTACTTCGCATAATGATATATTTTTAAATGTTAGATTGATATTGTTATTAACTCATATTCCGGTTATAGGATTAATTTCAAATTGCTGGTTGCTTCGATAAACTTGTCCATATCCTCGAAAAGCTTTTTGGGAGTAACACGGGCATAGACCTGAGTTGTTTTAATGTTGCTGTGCCCAAGCATCCGGCTGATGGTTTCTATGGGCACGCCCTCTTCGAGCGTAATTAAACTGGCAAAGCTATGTCTTCCGCAATGATAGGAGATCGGTTGTTTAATATCCGCCATAACCCTAAGCCCTCGCATATTGAGCTGTACCACTTCTGCCGACTGTATAGGAAACAGGGTATCCCTGTCTTCATCTTTATATTTTTCAAGCAGAGCAATAGCTTCGGGCAATAATTTGACACGGGCCTGGAAATCTGTTTTCTTTCTGCGGTATTTAAGCCAAAGGTTACTTTCTTCATCTCTAAACAGGTTTTCTTCCGTTATGCGAATAACATCCGCATAAGAAGTGCCCGTATAGCAAGCGAATAGGAACAAGTCACGGGTAAGCAGATGCGAATGGCGGTTGGGAGCAATCTCTAAATCACGTATTTTCTCGAAATTCTCCCTGCTTAATGCTTTGGGTGTAGCTTCTTTCTGTTTGGGTAGTTTATAATGGGCGAAATGCAGTTTTTCGGAATACCCTTCTTTGAAGGCAATCTTGCATATCTTTTTCAGAATGGCTAGATAATGGCGAACTGTATCCATTGAATAACCTTGCTCAACTAAAACAGAATCCTGATATTCCCGGATAAACTGTTCATTCAGCTGTCCGAATGCAACATCTTTGGTTTTGAACTTCTTTTTAATGAATTTACCTAATGAACGGTGGGTATACTTATAAGTAGCTAATGTGGTTGGGGCTACATCTATTCCGATACGGGCACATAGTTCTTCCATGTGCCTGTCAAGGAGTGCAAGCAAGGTTATTTGTGCTCCCATACTTCCCTGATGCAGATTCTTGACGGTTTCCGCATCAAAAGGCTTTTTGCGGGCAACAAGGCTGTCGAATGCCGAATGAACACTAAGCAGTAGTTTTTCTATTTGTTGATTAACCTCAACCGCTTCACGGCTTTTTCCGTCCAATCTGCTCTCACGGGGATTCCATAAAGAGGGGGTACAGGATAATTTCAGGCTGAACTGAGCCATGGATCGCCCGAAGGTTATTCGTCCCATGATGGGAGCTTTACCTGATTTATCCAGACTGCTTTTTTTGAGGTAAAGCAACACCTTTAATTTTTCTTGTTTCATAACACCTATAATTTTGTGGACTTTGCCCAGTGGCAAAGTTACCGGTTTTATAAGTGCTCTTTGTTATGCAAAATATTGTGAATCAGAACAAACGAACCCGAACTATATTTCTCCGATATGTAATAAGTTACCTGTTTTGATTCGGTAACTATCGTGGTAACGGATTGGTAACTCAAATACTGCTATATTCTACAATATTCTGCATTTTAGTAAAACAGCAAATCAAAGTAATTTAATTCATATTAAACGAGTTACGTTTAGTTTACTTCGTTTCGCCGATTGTCGTTTTACCAATTATTATTCATAGGGCCAGACATACGGCGGCAACGGTTGTTTTTCTGGCCAATAATGTGTCTCTGGAAAATGTAGCTAAAATATTAGGCCATTCCAGTACTCAGATGACCCTGCATTACGCAAAAGTATTAGACAGTTCCATTATCAGGGATATGGAAAAGGTGGAAGCAGTTTTCTAGTTAATGAAAGTACAGAATACGAAAAAGCGGATTGAAAAATTAAATCAATCCGCTTGCTTTTATGGCCGTGCGAAAGTTTCTCGCCTTCCATTCTATTACAGGCAGAAACACTCTCCGGCAAGAAGTGAAGCGTACAACAATGTACTCTTCAAGCAGATTTTCGGTTCTAACGTTTTTTCTCTTTCCACAAAACAACAGGAAGCCAATAAAACGCCAAATCCGTGCCCGTAGGGTTTTCCTTTTTAAGGAAGGAAAAGATTTGTCTCATTTATTCAGCTTCCTGTATAGAATAAGGTGTCAGATAAAAAAGAAAAAAAAGAATTGTTTGTTGTACTTGCCAGCCGATTTTGCCTTCTGACTACATAGCAGACATTATTGTTCCCATGCCTTGTAATAGTTCTCCTCCAGCATTTTATATACATCCGACTCGGCATACATAATTTTACCTTCTATCTTATAAAAAGATATTTTTCCCTTATCCCTGTAATCCTGTAAACTTCGCATACTGATATGTAAAATGTCACATACTTGCTTATTGTTCAGGTAGCGTTCCCCATTCAGTCCCGGTTTGTTTATAAGAAGGCTTTGTTCGATATTTTCCTCTGCCTGTTGTACTAATGCCAGCAATTCTTTAATTTCAGGAGAATTATTCCCCAATACATCCTCGTTTATCATTTTCTTCTAGTCTTTAGGTTGTTTATTATTTTTCATTTTTTATTCTTCATTCTTAGTTTTTTATTTATTCTCTCTTCTTGAATTTTCCAGCAGTTGTTTTACATCCGACAGTTTGTAGTAACACTTATTACCAATCTGCGAAAAGGACAAAACGCCTCTGTCGCGATAAGACTGTAATGTCCTCGGTGAAATGTCCAATAGCAGGATCACATCCTGGTTATCCAGCCATTCGCCTCCGGCTGATTTAGGTATCAGCTGGCTACTTCTCTGATGCAAGGCCTTTACCAATTGCTTCATCTTTTCCCATACCCTTTCATCAATCACTTTTAATCCCATAATTCGTTCACTTTTTTGGTTTATAATTTGGTTGTTTATTTAATGTTCGATTATCATTCCTACAAATAAAAACACAATATCCGGTTATATCAATAACCTTCAGCCTGTTGGCAGCATTTGGCATTCGTTGACACAAGTAAACGCCTATAAAGAATGTTAAAGCGGTTTTTCTGCAAAATAAATACGAAGAATTGACATACCGGGTATTTCTCAACCCATTGGCAGCCTTTGTCCGGCTATGTTGCCCGTTTAACATTTTGGTCTGTCTGCAAAGTAAAAGCTGTTTGATGGATATTCGGTCAAATCGATAGAAGGGTGGCAGCATTTGGCGTCGGTTGTCCGGGGTGTAATGCAAAACCGAAGCTGATTTTCTGTGCAGCTCCGGTTTTATGTGTTTTATTTGACTAATGTTGTTTCGTTTTATTGACTCTATTATTTAATATATATCGAAGTCGTCTCGACTTTTCATTTTAACCACAGAGTAAAACGGAGTTTTTCATTTTTAGATGAAAAATACTATTGAATAGGGAAATATATATTCATAAATAAACTCTTTTCTCCTCTTTTTACTCTGTATTTTAAAAGTCAAGATGAACTCATCATATACAATCGAATCACCTATATGACTATGCATTCTTTGAAGGCAGGAAATCACGTATACTGAATCCCGTGTTCTCATAAAAATATTCTTCCGCTTGTCCTTTGTGGCTTTCTTTCATTATCTGCACTTTTCTGTCGACACGGTCAATCAATGAATTGATATTCTGTTTGGATGTTTCAATCTGGTACTTAAACCGGTCAAATAAATCCGTCCCACTGGCTTTCGCTACGATAATAGCAGCATCCATATCCGGTAGTTGGCTTTTACCCTGCATAATAAGTGGAAGCTCGGTCATCTCTTCAAATGTGATTCCTTTGGCCTCGATTACCGCACCGGGAGACATTTCCAACTCTATGTATTCAATTTCCTCAGATGTATGTTGTGTAATTTGCGGTTTTTCCGTAGCTACTATTTTCCTTTGCCTGTATGCCTCTTTCAACTCTTCCTCTCTTAGAATCCGCTCCCCTTCCCTGATAATGAATTGACGGAACCAGGGTTTAAATTCCAGCCACAGGTTCAGGCCTGCCATATAGATGCAGGCCATGGGAAGTATAATTCCTTTGAAGATTATTTCCAATGTATCCATCATCAAATAGTTGTTTTCGTTCATATATCCAATCCTGTAATTGTACCTATCTCTGCCATCAGTTCGTCGATGCGGCTTCCTTTCATCAATGCTTTATCTACCGGAAAGACGGTGGAACGGAAAATAGCTTTATTATATACCGACAGTTCCTTGCGGAAACGCTTGCTGTCCGGCAGGCGGGTACTGAGTATTGTCAATCCTATCTCTTCTATGGATGCAGTATATTCATCATATACTTCTGTACTTTCCCTTTGGTCCACCAGATTCCAGAACAGATAGAGGCCTTTCGTCTTTACATTTCCCGGTTTGAGGTACATATCATTAAAAGCCTGTGCGAAGGTAAGGGTGCTCCTTAATACCATACGGTCGGCACTGATGGGAGAAAAGATGTAATCCATACCGGAAATCGTTCCGATAAAGCCCGGGGTATTCAATGTACCGGGCAGGTCAAAGAATAGAATGTCAAAATCCATATCATAGTCCCGAATCATTTTATCTGCCGAAGAGAGAGCATCTTCTACTGTCGATACTTCCACCGGATAAAGGCTCTTGTTAAGAGCGGAGAACTGTTTTTCCGCCAGATTGCCGTAATATGGATTTTCTTCAATCTGTCTGATATCCCTCTCCCGCATTTCCTGTACACTGTACTGGGGATAGTCACAGTCTATGATTCCGACCTTATAGTTTGTCATATAATGCAGGTAGCTGGCGGTAATTACGGTCAGTGCCGTTTTGCCTACTCCTCCTTTCTGGGTACTGAAGGCAATATACAAGGGCTGTTTGTTCCTTTGCGGAACTTGGTTGAAATTTTCTTGTTTCATACTCCTTAATTTAAAATTGATTTATATTCTTATCTACTCATTTGCTTATTGGCACTTTGGCTAATTATCTCATTATGCAATGGGCTTCCGCCATTTTTCATCATAGATACGGTTGATTTCATCTTTGTAAGATTCAAAGTGATGTCTGAGTACATTCTCCACAAAACCGCTGACGGTCAATCGCTCATCGCCGATGCTGTGGATAATACGCTTAATGGTGGCTATCGTTTCTTTCTCCAGATGAAGCCCCTGGCGGGAGAATAGTTCATAACGGTTCAGAAAGGTTTCGGCATAATTTACAGTTATGCCTGTACCTGTGCGTTTCCGACGTGCAGTATCCATATTCTTTGGCTGGTTTCCGGTATTGGCCTCCTGCCCCGGACTTATAGCAGAAGAAATAGTTTCGGAAGCAAAATCAACACCAGTCTTTGCCGCTATTCCTTTTTCTTCTTTTTCAATATTGCTCCTGTTGATACCCGTATCCATATCATTCGCATCTTCCTGTCCGGTTACAGGAGGTGATTCTTTTTTGGATGCCATAAATTTATAAGCGGCTTTGCTATGTGTAGCATCACCGCTATCTGTTAATGTCTTTGTACTTTCATTCATATATAAATAGGTCTGTCTTTGGATGAATCCGTTTATTATATCATATGATTACAGAGGAATCAACAGTATATTCAATCTGTTGATTTATTACTTATCTGAATGATTTATCTGTCAATCAAATATCTAATCTATCTGTACACAGCTATACAGAGCTACAGCTCTACATATCTATATACGACTATATCATCCTACAGGCGAACGTATCTTCGGATAGCTTCTGTTATAAATCATTTTATTCAGCATTTTAACCAGTGATTTATCTGTATTTCCAGACAAAGGAAAAGCATTTATTCGGGATAATGACAAGAATGAAAACCTGCTGTATTACTTTGCGTTAGCCCGCATTAATATGTAGGAAAAGCGGCTTGTTCTCCCGTTTTAATTACTCTAATTTTGTAGTCCGGTTCTATCCCCAGGAAACAGGATAATGAATCAGACTGCCCTGATAATCTTGTCCAACTTTCAGTAAGGCATGGACCTCACAGATGAGCTTACTCATGAATCCGCCTCAAAGCGGATTTTCTTAGACCCGTGTCTAAGGCGAGTTGTATTTTGCGCCCCTGAAAATACTTTTCAGACACTCAAAATAACTCGCCCACTCCTCTGATGAGTCGGGGGATGAACAGCCTCCAAAGTCGGCTGTTCCAAGAAAAGAGAAAATAGCCCCCTAACCCCCAAGGGGGAATAATTAACCAAGAGTGATAAATTATAAATGATGAGTTATGAATTACGGAGTAATCGACGGAGTCAATTAACTCTATCTGTGGGTGCCAATAATGAATAAGTGAGTATGAATATTAAACATAAATGGTATGGAGAATAAACCGAATAGAAGTAATCTCAAAAAGAACAAAGCCGGACGGAAGCCTGTTCAAGACCCGGCTATACATAAGTATTATGTGTACCTGAATAGCGCAGATAGCGTTAAACTCGAAAATATGTTCGACCTTTCCGGATATAAATACAAAGCTCATTTTATCCGGGATAAAGTATTGAATGCTTCTTTTAAGGTTAAGATATTTGATAAATCCACAGCTGATTATATCATCAAATTATCCCAATTCAGAGGGCAGATGAGAGGAATAGCCAACAATTATAACCAACTAATCCGATTATTAAAAGAACAATTAGGAGAGAAAAAAGCACTGGCTTTTCTCTATAAATTAGAAAAAGCGACCATAGCACTGGTACAAACCCACAAACAAATCGAGTCACAAATCCAACAACTGGAAGAAAGATGGTTGCAGTAATTAGTTCCAATACATCCCTGTTCGGGACACTTTTATATAATAAAAACAAGTTAGATAAAGGCGAAGCAATATTACTTTCTTCACAAAATGTATATGAAAGGACAGACGGATTATTCGGTATGCAAACCACTATTAAATCATTCGAACCATACCTGATAGCCAATAAAAAGACAGAGAATCCGATTTTCCATGTATCTATTAATCCGAGTCCGAAAGATATGGATATACTATCTGATGAAGATTATACAAGGATAGCCGACCGCTATATGCAGGATATGGGCTATGGGAATCAACCCTATATGGTATTCAAGCATACGGATATAGACCGTACACATCTGCATGTGGTCAGTATCCGGGTAGATGAAACAGGCAAGAAGTTAGACTCTAATTTCGAGAAAGTCAGGTCTATGGGCATATGCAGGCAGATAGAAAAAGATTTCAACCTGCATCCGGCTACCAAACAGGAACAGCAGCAGGCTTATGTTATCCCGACAAAACCATTGAATTATAAACAGGGGGATGTAAAACAACAGGTAGGCAATATCGCTAAAGCCATACTGAAAAACTACAAATTCCAGTCTGTCGGGGAATACCGTACCCTGCTTGAAAAACTAAATGTTACAGTGGAGGAAGTAAAAGGGACAAAGAATGGTATTCCATATCATGGGTTGTTGTACTCGGCTTTGGAAGATAATGCTACCAATGATACTAAAAAGAAGGTTGGCACTCCTTTTAAATCCTCGCTGTTCGGTAAAGAGATTAACCTGCAAGCACTGAATTTACACTTTGAGAAGTCAAAGCAGCGGATAGCTATTAATAAAATAAAAGAATACCTGAGGCCAGGTATTGTAAAAGCTATGCAGGATAGCTATTCAATAGATGAGTTTAAGTTGCGGTTGAAAGAGAAAAATATCGAGCCTGTTTTCCGAATAAACGACCGGAATAGGATTTATGGGATTACTTTTATTGACTATAATAATAAATGTGTCCTAAATGGCTCCCACTTAGGGAAGGAGTTTTCGGCGAATGTCTTTAACGACCTGCTGGATACTACTTCTGAAAGGAATATTCAGGTAATAGTCGACAGTAAAACTACAGAATTACCGAATCACCCCAGCCAATCTGCTGAATCCGTCGAAGTTCTGCGATTGGGCGAAAGCGATAGTTCTGGTATAAGGTTGTTTGAACAGCATGGAGAGGATTTTGAAGAAGAACAGTTCAATAAACGAATGAAAAAAGAAAATAAGAAACCGAGAAGGGGACTAAGACGATAATAAAACATGTTAGTTCGGTTTATATAGGGTAGATTATTGTGTAGAATCTATTCTGTATTACTATTATTAACAATTAACTACGTGAGCATTTCCTAAAATACAAATTCTTTAAATATCTTATCCTTGTAAAATTTATATTTTGCTCCACAACTTTTCGGGTTGATCTCTTAAAACCTGGTTAATCGCAAAAAATCAGGCAAAAAGCTTAGCGAGACCAAGGATGAAGAATGGTATATCCCATATCCCCAAGCTGACTTCTTAATGCCTTAATTTTAGCATTGAAAGACTCTACGAAAGTATTAGTTGCTCTATTATAAAAATAATTACAGATAGTCAGATAATTATTTTGCATGTTTTTAACTACTGACTTAAAGAACCTTAGATTAAGTTTTGTCACTTTATCATACCATATTGCCATCATAGCCAAAATAACCTTCTCGTTAATGCGTTTATTGTATATATACGATAGTTCTAACGATGTCTTATATGCTTTTCTATCTCAGGATATTCTTCAAAGAGAATCTCTACCCTGATTCTTTGATTTGCACTCCATTTACAGTGATGCTTCATTATAACATATTGACATCTAGTAGACAATTGACGGCGAGTGTCTCTATTATAAAAGTATGTGGCATAAATTGCTTGTTTAGCTAATTCAAATTCAGCATTCTCCAAATCTATCACATATCATCGATAGCTTACACGCAAATCATTGACAGCTTCATTTATGAGTCGTTGAATATGAAACCTGTCGCTTACATGGGTAGCATGGGGGCAACACCTTCGGGTAATTAACATTATAGTAGGAGATAAATCCAAAGTTATTTTTTTACCTTTAATCGTTTATTCCGAGGCAAGAGCATTAAAACTCTCTTTAACCATAAATATTAGAGATTCTTTCTTGCCACGAGCAGATTTATCAGCATGAGGGATGTTTCCTATCAAAATAATCGCTAAGAAAAAGCTTATACCAGCGAGAATGATAATCTCCTTTAACTTTATAGAATCAACCAATGGTCTTTACATATATTTGTTGTGAGTCAATCCTGTTTTTTTAAAAATACACTCTTTTGTAAGCCTTGTTCCTTTGTGGGATATGTCAATCACAGTCGCAAAAACTTTACCGGTCTCTTTCTCAAGCCATTTGCACCGACGGGCATGAAGACAAACAGTATGGCTACGAATGGGAAAACCTTGGATAGTAGTGGTTTAGGCAAACCTTTTTGTTGTATACGTACACACAACTTTCAAAATATAAAGCAAACTTTAACAATCTATTGATATACCTTGTTCCTGACTAAAGTTTTCATATAATATCTTCTTTTTTCAAGACACAAAAAATATAAGTTGGAAACCTGTTAATCTTTTGTCTCAAAATTACCTTTCGATAATTATATTAAGTTTTATTATTTTTATATCTTTGATTATGAGAAATATTAATTATAATATTGGCCTATAAAATTGTTAATTGAAATAACATCATTAAAAAAATAATACTATTATCAAGTCATAATAATTTAAACTAAATATATGAAAGAGGATAGTAAATACTTAATTATCAAAAAATATTTTCATACACCTTGCTCAAATAGGTTAAGAAACAAGTTTGTTCAATGGTTACTAAACCCTGACTCTATAAAAGAGAAAGAAGATATTCTATATAAAATATGGGAGGAAGAAGTAGTAAAAGATGAAGATACATCAATATTTGATGATTTAGCCTCACTACATAAAAAGATGGGACTTATCAAATAAGACCATGAATAAGGTTTATCTGAATAATTATATTAATTTATTAGTGATAAAAAATATATAAAATGTTAATACCTTTAAATTAAATCTCTATTATGGAAAAATCATTATTATTTTATATTATTAAATAAATATAGACTTTTATCCTTATATATTATATTCTTTTATAATTATTTATCAACATGTTAGAACTTTAATTCTGTGAAAAATACTTAGAATTGAATCTGTTACCTCATTTAATTATCAGCTATAAAAACAATCAATAATAAAGAATATTTAGTATATACTTTAACGTATAAATCTTAATCAAATATTATGATAAAAAGAAAGGGGAGTAATATATTAACTTCATTTTTAGATGCTTTAGATGTAAAATACACCAAAACATTTTCAAATAAATATTATAATGAACATCCGCATAAATATAATTTGTATGGAATATCAAAAATGCTTTCTGATTATGAAATAGATAATGCTGGAACCAGAATAAATAACAAGTTAGAAGATATTATAAATATTGAAACGCCTTTTATAGCTCATGCAGGAGGAGATTTTGTAGTAGTACATGATGTTAATGAAAAAGAAGTAGAATATAGGTTTAGAAATTTAAATATAACAATGCCTTTAAATGAATTTTGCGATTCATGGACAGGTATTGTATTACTAGCTGAATCAAAGGTAAATTCTATTGAGCCTAATTATAAACAAAACAGTAGAAAAGATTTATATCAACTCTCTTTGAGATCCTCATTGATAATAGCTATATTAGTTTTGTTAGTCACAACATTTGTTAATAATCACAGTTATATAAATATTGGACTAATACTATCCTTAGCAATAAATATAATTGGTGTATATATTGGGTTATTACTTATTCAGAAACAACTCAGGATACATAGTAGTTACTCTGATAAAATCTGTTCATTATTAAAACAAGCTGACTGTAATGATATACTTGAATCTAACGCTGCAAAATTATGGGGTATATTTGGGTGGAGCGAAATTGGATTCTCATATTTTTTATCTAATATAATTATAATTGTTTTTTTACCAGATCTTATTAATTATTATGCAATAATAAATATTTGTACTTTGCCCTATACAATTTGGAGTATCTGGTATCAAAAATTTAAAGCAAAACAGTGGTGTGTCCTATGTCTTATAGTACAATTTATATTGTGGTGTATATTTATTATAAATCTGGCTTTTCAATTTATTCAAACTTCAGTTCTGGCATTAATTGATATAATTTTGTTAGTGTCCATATATCTTATTCCTTTCATTATTATAACTCTATTAATCTCATATTTATCAGAAAAATCAAGAATAGAAGACATTACTCAGGAGATAAATAGCTTAAAATCAAATGAGAAAATTTTCGAATTATTACTTAAAGAACAGCCTTACTATCGGTGTGAAAAGTCAGACTCTAATATTATTTTTGGAAACCCTCATGCAAATATATTAGTTACAATTCTTACCAATCCTCATTGTAATCCTTGTGCAAGGATGCATACTCGTATAGAAAAGCTTTTGCAAACCGGTATTCAGAACCTATGTATCCAATATATATTTTCATCATTTGAGCCAAGCCTAGACATATCTAATAAATTCTTAATCGCAGCATATCTAAATAGTAAAGATTCAGAAATATTCTCAATTTATAATAATTGGTTTACTAAGGGTAAATTAAACAAAGAAAAATTCTTTGATAAATTTTCATTCGATCTATTAAGTAAGGAAGTTGAGGAGCAATTTGATAAGCATCAGAAATGGATGTTTAACACAAAAATAGAAGCTACACCAACTATACTTATTAATGGATATAAATTACCTGACAATTTTCAAATAGAAGATTTAAGATTTCTCTCAAAATTGAGTTTAAACAATTAAAGCGTAAAGTTGCAGGACGCATTAGAATATTAACTCTGCAATATAAATTGAATTATGGAATTATGAAAAAAATTAATTTGAAAGGGGTTTCTGAGGTTCTTAGTGAAAAAGAACTCAAAAATGTAATGGGAGGTAGCGGTGCGATGAATTGTTCAGCAGCAGGTGAGACTTGTACTTCAGGCTCTTGTATAGATAGTCAGAGTGGGAGATGGGGTAATTGTAAGGTTATTATGAGCTCGAATGGTAAACCGAAATGTAGCTGTGTAATTAATTACTAATGCATAAGATAATCAGTCTTTATCTAGTAAAAAATTAAATCTTATCATGATACTCAACTAGTATAATAAGAATGTGATAATTTATTCTTAAAGAAGATTATCAAAAAACGAGTTGTTTTATGTGTTTATAATACTAGTGGATCTTTTATAAAGCGTAAAGTTGCAATACGTATAATAAACTTTGTAACACTAATTAAATTTATAATCATGAAGAAAATTAATTTAAAAGGAATTAAAAAATGTAATGGGGGGTAGTGACAAAACCGGGTGTAATAAATACAGTAGAAAAGTATGCAAATCTAATTCTGACTGTGGCCAATCAGTTTGTGGAAATTGGACAATTGATGGAAAAGTTTATAAATGTTGTGTTTAAGAACTTAATTTTTCATTTATACCAGTAGCATAAAGGGCTACTGGTATATTAAAATTTTCAAATAATGAGAATTATTTATATTGTATGTGTAGTTTTAGGGGTTGTATCATGTAATAAAAAAACCTTGGATTTAAAATCATTTACACTTCATGGAGTGACTAAAGGATTTAATGATTCAACAGAGGTGCTTATATACTATCCGACTCTTGATAATAATAGATGGAATGAGGTTTGTGATACAACATATATAATTCAAGGGAAATTCCATTTTACTGGAAATATAAAAGAATTAACTTCTGCTGTTTTGGTCTTTGATAATATTGATGTTATAGTATATCTGGAACCTACTGATATAAAGTTTATAATAGATAAAGATAAACCATATATTTATGAACTTTCAGGCACAACTACAGAGAAAGAAAATATTGCTTTACAAAACAAGTTATCGACTGAGATGAAATCCTATTATGAAAGGGCAGATAGTATCAATGAAATTTTTAAGTATATTAGTTTATATGGTAACAACTCTATTTTATTAGATAGTTTAATGCAAAAGCTATATCAATTTAAAGAAACAAATATGATAAATGTGAGACAAATAGATAGTATACGATTAGATTTTGCAATAAATTATAATGAATATCAAATAACTCCTCATTTACTATACATAATTTCTAAAAATAATTCTAAAAATGATTCAATAATGTATTATTATAATAATTTGCCGGAATATTCTAAAACTACTTTGTTAGGGAAATTAGCATTGGAACAAATTAGACAAAATGAAAGATCTTTAAATCGAAAAGACCTCAGGATTGGTGATGTCGCTCCAAATTTTTCAAGAGAAAGTATGCAGGGTAAAATTATCAGATTGGCAGATTTTAGAGAAGAAAACTATATATTGTTGGATTTCTGGGCTAGTTGGTGTGGCCCTTGTATAAAAGGAATTCCTGAACTGAAAGGTATTTATAAAAATAATGATAAAAATAGTTTGAAAATTATAGGAATATCTTTAGACAGTGATAAGGAAGAATGGCTTAATGCTATTAATAAATATCATATAAATATGTGGCCCCAAATTTTAAGTGATTATGATCCAGATAATAACTATTTCAGTAATGAAAATGATATTTCTGAAATATATAATATAAAATCTATTCCTTTGTATATTATAATTGATAGACATGGTAAAATTATTGCTCAATGGGAGCATCTTGAAAAAGAACAGCTAGCCGAATTAGAGAGTATATTGAGTAGTGACAGAAATAATGAGATATGGGATTCCTCCAATTTATCAGAAAAACATGAAAAAGCGTATTAATGCTATAATTTTATTGGTACTCACTCTGATTAGTTGCAATATACATATTTCTATACATTCGTGATGGAAAGCTCTATAAAGGGAGATAAAATACCTAAATTTATTTTACTCTCTTATTTTTTATTACAAAAAAATAATGAATGGTATGGGACCTCAGATTCTGCAAAATAATTAACGGCAAATTTACTTTTGAAGGGAAGTTTGATGAATTAACACTAGCATATCTAGATTTTGATAACAATTATATTATGATGTATATAGAACCTTGCAACTTGAAGCTGAATATTAAAATGGGACAGACATATTCTTACAAATTATCAGGCACAGAGGTTGGCAAGGAAAATTTAGAATTAAGGAAAGAAACAGAACTTTATGAGATAGTTAGATACGAAAAATTTGCAATTTCCTATAATCTACTTGATCAAGTAAACTTAACAGATGATATATCTGTAAAAGATAGTTTGAGAAATATATTTTACGAAAACTCAAAAGAGCGTTCTGCTAAAGGTGAAAAAACATACAAAGCAATTCTTCCTGAATATTCAAAAAAGAGTCTAATAGAAAAGCTTGTTTACAGGCAAATACAACAAAATAAGAAACAAACTGGAGGTTTAGTTGTCTCCATTGCTCCTGATTTTGTAAGGACAGATACTCTAACTAACGAAATAACTAAATTTTCAGATTTAAGAAATAAAGGTTATATTTTGTTTGATTTTTGGGCTAATTCGTGTGGTCCGTGTATTAAAGAAATCTCGGCCTTAAAAGAAATAAACAATAAATACAATAAAGGGCAACTAAGAATTGTCAGCATTTCTTGTGACGAGTATAAAAACAATTGGGTTAGAGCGATAGGACAATATAAATTGGAAGATTGGCCCCAGATTCTAAGTTTGGCTTATTCAGATAATCGCCTTTTCAATGATGATATTTCAAACATTTATGGGATTGAATACATTCCTATTTTTATTTTAATAGACAGACAAGGGAAAATAATAACCTAGATGGGAAAAAATAGGTAAAGAACAATTAATTAAAATTGATAATATACTAAAGGATGATACAGATAACTTTAATTAAAAATTATAAGGTATGGTTATCTTGTCTAAAATTTTATTCTCTTTTATATTTTATAATATCGTGTGTAATTCTAATTTGTTATATAATGCAGATGGTGTATTGATAATTCAAATTACAGGTTATCTAGATAAAATGAAAAAATACGATCTATGATAAATGAGCTTTTTTGAAAGTATAAATTAAATATAGATGTTGAAAAAAATAATATTTATAATACCATGGTTTGGTAGTTGGCCATGGTATTTACCTTATTTCTTACATTCATGTAAGTATAATTCTTGTATTGATTTCTATATCTATACAGATAACTCAGTAAAGAATGATAATATACCTGATAATGTTAAATTCATTAATTATTCACTTGATGAATTTAATAAAGACGCAACTAAATCACTGGGATTTTCTGTAAATATAGAACATGGTTATAAACTATGCGATTTTAAACCTTCATATGGTTATATATACTCTGACGTAATAAATGATTATGACTTTTGGGGATATTGTGACATTGACTTAATATGGGGTAATATCCGTGCATTTATGACTGAAGAAATACTTGATGAGTATGATATTATTAGTGCCCGTCATGATTATCTCACAGGTTGCTTTGCCCTATATCGGAATAATAAATATATGCAAGAACTATTTATGCAAAGTAAGGATTATCAGAAAGTATTTACCTCAAATCATAATTTCTTTTTTGATGAAACTAATTTTGCTTTCAAAGAATTCGAAAAGGGGCTACATTATAGCTTAATCAAAACAGAAGTTGAAAGTATGACGCATGTAGTAAGACGCCTTCAAGAGACAAAAGGCTTGAAGGCCTATTTTGAGTTTCAGATAGTAGAGGGGTATGCAGGTAATATGTTATGGGATCATGGCACTTTAATTTATAGAAGAGAATATGAAGCTATGCTTTATCATATGGTAAGATTTAAACGCGAATATTCAGAAGAAACAGACCTGAATAGAATAATACATGACAGATTCCGAATTGGGAAAAAGAAAATATATCGATGAAAAAGAAGTTTCCTTACTACAGGCAACTAGACTCAATGGATTGTGGGCCTTCATGTTTAAGAATGGTCGCCAAATACTACGGACGAGAATATAGCATACAATATCTTCGTGAAAACTCTTTCATAACTCGTGAAGGTGTAACTATGCTGGGTATTAGTGATGCAGCCGAAAATATAGGATTCAGGACAACCGGAGTAAGAATATCTTTTAACAGGTTTGTAGAAGATATGACTTTTCCATGTATACTACATTGGCAGCAAGGGCACTTTGTTGTTTGCTCTGGCATTAAAAAGATCAAGCATTATTTTAATAAGACAAAAGAAGAGGAATACCAAATCTATATATCCGATCCGGCAGAAGGTCAATTTATTCTAAATGAAAATGAATTCTTGAATAAATGGATTAGCTCCAAAACAGACGGGATAGATATCGGACTGGCTTTAACTCTAGCACCTACCCCTGAATTTTATGAAAAAGAAATTGGAAGCACAACCACAAAACGAAATATCTCTTATTTCCTAAATTATCTAAAGCCCTACCGGTCTCAGATTCTCCAATTAATCGTAGGAATGTTACTTGGAAGCATTCTTCAGTTGATCCTTCCGTTTTTGACACAGGCAGTTGTTGACCAAGGGATAAGCAGTAATAACCTAAACCTGATTACATTAATACTAATATCACAACTCATATTATTTACTACACAACTGGCTATAGAATTTATCCGAAACTGGATTACATTACATATGAATGCCAGAATAAATATAACCCTGATATCTGATTTTTTGATCAAGTTAATGAAGCTTCCATTGCGTTTCTTTGATACAAAAAACATCGGGGATATACTACAAAGAATAGGTGACCATAACAGAATTGAAACCTTCCTTACAGGTTCTACGCTTACTACACTTTTCTCATTTGGGAACTTTTTCATATTCGCGATAGTATTGGGGTATTATAACATGGGCATATTGGGGATATTCCTTGTGGGAAATATGATATACATTTTGTGGATTTTATTTTTTATGCGTTATAGAAGAGAAATTGACTACAAACGTTTCTCTCAGGCAGCAGCAGAACAAGGTAATCTTGTGCATATGATTACAGGTATGCAAGAAATAAAACTAAATAACATTGAAAAAGAGTACAGATGGAAATGGGAACGTATACAGATTAAACTTTTTAAGATTAATATAAAAGGCTTATCCCTAGAACAATATCAAAAGACCGGAACTCTATTTTTTAGCCAAACCACAAGTCTTTTTATTTCTTTTATGGCTGCGAGACTTGTAATCGAAGGCAATATTACTTTGGGAATGATGATGTCGATCAGTTATATTATCGGGCAATTATCCGCTCCTATTTCCCAAATAATAAGCTTCGCTCAGTCATTTCAGGATGCTAAAATTAGCTTGGAAAGGCTAAATGAAATTCATAACAGTGCAGATGAAGAGCAGACCATTGAGCTGAAGAATAATTATATTCCTGATAATAAGTCAATCAGTTTAGAAAATATTTGTTTCAGTTATGACGGCTCAGACAGGGAATACATATTGAATAATATAAATTTAATAATCCCACAAAATAAGGTGACGGCTATTGTTGGTTCCAGTGGTAGCGGAAAGACAACTTTGATAAAATTATTGTTAGGATTTTATTTGCCAAATAAAGGAATAATCAAGATCGATGATACTGCGTTAGATAATATTAATCCTCATTTATGGAGAAAAAAAAATGGGGCAGTACTTCAGGATGGATTTATTTTTTCTGACTCTATAGCTAATAATATTGCGGTTGGAGCTGAAACAATTGACAAAAACAAATTGCAGCATGCGGTTGAAATAGCTAATATCAGAGAATTTATAGAATCTTTACCTCTTAAATACAATACAAAAATAGGGATGGAAGGAAATGGTATCAGTCAGGGGCAACGACAAAGAATACTTATTGCCCGGGCAGTATACAAAAATCCGGATTTCATTTTTTTAGACGAAGCTACTAATGCACTTGATGCAAATAATGAGAAAATAATTTTAGATAACCTTACAAAATTTTATAAAGGAAAAACTGTTGTTATCATTGCTCACCGCCTTAGTACTGTTCAACATGCAGATAATATTGTCGTACTCGATAATGGTAAGGTTATAGAAGAAGGGACACATAAGGAACTAACAGCCATTAGAGGATCATACTACACACTTGTAAAAAATCAGTTAGAATTGGGGATGTAAATGGAAGAAAATAAAATAGATATTAGAAGTGAAGAGTTTCAGGAAATGTTGGGAGCAGTCCCATCATGGATCTTACGTTGGGGTATCTGGATATTAGCAATAACAGTTATTATACTATTAATCGGTAGTATTCTTTTTAAATATCCGGATACGATAACTGCATCAATGAAGTTGACTGGTTCCACTCCTCCTGCCAAAATTGTAGCCAGAAGTTCCGGCAAATTAAGAGAATTACATGTCAGAGACAATCAATTTGTTCGAGTGGGGACATGCATTGGCGTAATCGACAATCCGGCAAATACTGAAGATATGTTTTACTTGAAAGAATATATAAATAATATTGATTTTGGTCTCGATATATTCCAGCAATTACCTTTAAAAGCCTTACAACTAGGAGATTTGCAGAGTAATTATTCTTCTTTTTATCAAACCCTTTTCGAATACAATGAATATGAGAGGACACAATATCTAACGATTAAGTCTGATATAGTGAAAAATAGAATTAATCAATATCTGAAACAAAAAGCGAATTTAGTGAATCAAAAACATATTATAGCTCAACAATTGGAAATAGCTAAAGACAAATTTGAAAGAGATTCTGTATTGACAAACAGAGGAGTAATTTCAAAGCAAGATTTTGAAGATGCCAAAGCGCAGTATCTACAGAATATGTTGACCTTTGAAAGTATCTCTGGATCCATAGATAATATAGAAATACAAATAGGTCAAATGAAAGAATCTTTATTTGATACGAATTATAATAATGAAGATAAAGAAAATACACTGAAAACAAAACTTCGGTCTTTGATAACAGAACTGAGAACAGGAATACAAAACTGGGAATTAAGTTATCTTTTAATATCTCCTATAGACGGAAGAGTAGCTTTTACCGATTTTTGGACAATAAATCAGAATGTGGTAACAGAAAATGAAATATTCAGTATAATACCTGCTGATAGTGTTAAGCCTTTTGGTAAAGCCTACCTACCTCTTACCCGATCCGGCAAAGTCAAGCCTGGACAAAAAGTGAATATACGCTTTGAAAGTTTTCCGGATGACGAGTTTGGCATAGTCAAAGGAATAGTCAGTAATATTTCTTTGGTTCCTACAGGAAACGAAAACAACTATGTCGTTGAAATAGAGTTGCCACACGGTCTCATAACAACTTATAATAAAAAATTACCTTATAACCCGGATTCACAAGCCCAAGCTGATATTATAACAGAAGATATTTCTCTTTTAGAACGATTCTTCATGCCATTACGGAAAATATTAACAGAAAATCTATAACATATATGAAAAACGATAGACAAAAGAAAATTTCTTTTTGCATAACTTGTATGAACCGCTTGCGTCATATAAAAGAAACACTAAAGAAAAATATTGAAGATAATAATTTAATTGGAGATGTTGAATTTGTTCTGCTAGATTATAATTCCTCTGATAACATGGAAGAATGGGTTAAGAATGAGATGAAAGCTTATATTCATACTGGTGTGCTTGTCTATTACAAAACTTTAACCCCTGAATATTACCATCGAAGTCATAGTCGGAATATGGTATTTAGACTTGCTAATTCAAAATTATTATGTAACCTGGATGCAGATAATTTTTTAGGGGAAGGGTTTGCTTTGGAAATGATACGTGAATTTTCCATAAGAGATGATATATTTTATACTAGTGATTGTTCTTCTCAGGACATTTTTGGTAGAGTAATAGTTTGTTACAACGACTTTCATTCAATTTGTGGTTATAATGAATCATTAAAGGGCTACGGACATGAAGATGTAGATCTTTTTTCTAGGCTTGCTAAAAAAGGATTAACTCATTTGTTCTTTCATAATCAAGATTACTATAATGTAATTAGGCACTCAAAAGAAGAACGTATAGAAAATGAATATTTCTATAAGAATATAGATTTTATATATATTAGCTATACTAATCCTTACACATCTAAGGTTATTTTCTTTTATAAGAATCATACATATGAGTATGGTGTATTTATTGATAGTAAGCATTTAAGATATTTACAACAAAATATTGATGCAAATACCGATACCTATGAAGAGAATAGTATTAATGAAGATAAAATAATTTTAGAAAATTTCTTAATAATTGATGAATGGAAAGAATCGAAGAATCACATTTTATTTACAAGAAATGATACAGATATAACCTTTAAAAGAGATACATTTACGTTTGTGTGTAAAGGTGAAATATTCTATAGAGTGGATGATACTAATTTAAAAACAGAGATTCTTATTATACGTTCAAGGTCTACAAATACATTACAGTCAGAATATGATATAAATAAAGAAATAAATATAGATGGATATGGAAAGGGAACTGTTTTTAAGAATTTCAATTATGATTCTCCGATTTATTTAACATAAATAGTATTAAATATGGAAACTAAAAACACTCTGTCGTGGAACGTAATATCTATATACTATTCTAGAAATAGCTGGGACTTTTTATTGAAGAAAATTTTAGATTTGAAATTGGGTATAAGGGAAAAAAACGCTCATTTCATAATATGTTTTTCTGATAACAAAGGAGAACATGTTCAATTGGCAATATCACATGAGTCTTCAAGTAACAATATATCTACCCCCCCAATTAATCAATATTTAGCCAAAATCTTAAAAAAACATCCATCAGTTTCCGAACAAGTTTTTCCTTATGGAAAAGCTTTTTGGATTAATTATCCTAACAATACATTAGTATTTAATACATTTTTCCAGAACTCTTTTTATACAAATAATATAGACGACCTACAAATAATATCAGATACTATTTTGGAACTCTTAGATAAGGATTATTCTCTAGATAATTTTCTATCTGTTAGTTTATTCTTGTCTATCCAAATATTGAAGGTATTGGATGTAGACTATATGGAAATTACTCTTAAGGAGTCAATAGATAAGATTGTTAATAAGTTTGGGAATAGTGATATAAAAGAGGAAATTAATATACTTTTAAATCAATTCCAGGTCAAACCAGATAGTATAGAAGAAATATTAGATTCTTATTGGAAGGAAAACTATGGCTCTGTCTCATTTAAAGATTGGCTTATCTATAAAAGAGATGTAATAAATAAAAATGTAGCTTTCTCATATATATCAAAACTAATATTTGATGTATTAGGCTTAAATGAACATCATTATGTATTATGTTTGGAACTAATAAGAAAATGGTCTTTAGATATCAAGTGAGCCTTTAATTGTATCTATGTAGTTTACATCTGCGCTATAAATTTAATCTTTTTACTGCATAACTAAACATAAAATATTCTTATGAGAATTGGTTTTATCTCAGGATGGGATCCTGAAAATATTAATTGTTGGTCAGGTACATTATATTACATATTTAATAGTTTAAAAAAGCAAAATGAAATTAAATGGATTGGAGAAAGAGCTATTTCTCAGGCTTATCGGTTACACTTTCTAAAATATGATAATCATATACCATTTCATCCTGAATGTTATTCTGATTTCATAGGATATTATATAACTCATTATGAAAATTTGGATAATTTTGATTTATTATTGATCAAAGATTCTTATTTTGTGTCAAATATCAATACTCAGACCCCTATGGTATATATAGGAGATGCTACATTTAGATTAATTGAACCTATATATACAATATTTCATAAAGAGAACTTCGGAATTTTAGACAATATAGAGAATTTAGCTCTGCAAAACATGGATAGAATCATACTTAGTTCTAATTGGGCAAAAAATGCCACATCTGAAACATATGGGATTAAGAAAAGTAAAATCGATGTCATTGAATTTGGTGCAAATATTAATGTGAAATTTAAAAGAGCAAACCTAAAAAGGCCTCCTATCACAGAAAGGTGTAATTTACTTTTTATTGGAAAATCAGCAAATGGAAAAGGGCTATATGAAGCATATGAAACATATAATGTACTTCGGGAAAAGGGAATTAATTGTACTATAACTATAATTGGATGTACTGCAGATTTTATTGATACTGCAGATTCGAATGTCAAGGTATTTTTAATAGATAAATCAAAGAAGCAGGATCAGAAAAGGCTTCATGAAATATTATTATATTCACATATCCATATTTTGCCTACGAAATTTGACTGTTTTGGAATTGTTTTTTGTGAAACTTCTGCGTATGGGATACCATCTTTAACTACAGATGTAGGAGGTGTATCTCAAGTGGTAAAATCAAGAAAAAATGGCTATTTACTTCCTCCAGATTCAAAGGGAATTGACTATGCAAACATCGTTGAGAAAATTTGTAAAGATGAAAATTTGTATAATCAATTACAAAAAACTTCAATAAGGGAATATGAGAAAAGGTTGAATTGGAACGTATGGTTAATAAAAATACAAACTATATTAGAAAATGTTGTTTATAAAGATAAATCTGTAAGTAAATATGATTTCTATATCCCTACATATATTCTTGGAAATAAGATGGATATAGATAGTCAATTCATAAACAAGAAAGAGTTTCATATAAAGGATAGAGTAAATGAAGATTGGTCTGCATTTGTAAAAATAATACAAAGAGCCATTTTTGAGAATGATGATGTTATTATTGTTTGTAAGTCAATACATAAATTTACAAATGATTATTCAAAAGATTATTTTATGAAAACACTTATTTCAGCAGCAGCGAGAAAGGTACAGGTTCTGCTTGGAAACACTAATTTTCATTCAGATACTTGGTATATAGGGGAAAATAAAGATTTTGTAATTAATTTTGATTCCAGCAATTTTATGGTAATATACAAATCTATTTTTCGGAAGATTGTAGAATATAATAATACAGGTGAGACAATAGAGAATTCTCTCATTAATTTAACAAAATGTATAGCTTCTTTCAATCCCAGTATTTCCCAAATGTATTACTGAACTAATATTGATCAAAATTATAAATGCAAGATTATAGATCGCGCTTTTTCTAGGAATGTCTATAATTTCTTCAATTTAAAAAATTATTCATTTATTATTAGCATTGTTTTATGAAAATCAACTATTCTGAAATATATAAAACTACTTTGCTTAATATTCAAACTTATGAGTTAGATACCTAGCTCTCTTAAAAATACAAAATAGAATGATTATTGTTAGGATAACAGATGGATTAGGCAATCAAATGTTTCAATATGCAGTAGGACGAATGTTGGCGAAAAGATTGAATAAAGAACTTTTTTTGGATATCTCATTTTATGACAAGCAAAATATACCTTTTTCAGAATTTCTACATCGAAATTACGAGTTAAATAATTATTCCATCAAGGCGAAAGTCTTCGATTATAAGCAAAATATAAAGAAGGGAGAATTTTGCTTATTATATGGAGAAACATCTCATAGTTTTGACCACGAAATTTTAGATTTATCGAATAATTATAACTATATTTTATCTGGATATTGGCAATCCTGGAAATACTTCAATGATATAAATAGTAATATTAAACATGAATTGACACTTACCTCGGATAAACTATCAAATAATTCTCAAGATATAATACCTCTCATTAAAAGGTGTGTATCTATTGCCATTCATATGAGAAGGACTGATTATCAGAATACAATAGGATATCTTCCTTTAGAATATTATAAGGATGCAATCCAATATATTTCTCAAAAAGTAGATAACGCATTTTATTTTATTTTTTCAGATGCGCCAAGTGAAGCCGAGAGCTTTGCTTCTCAATTAGGCATAAAATACATGCTTTTAGGTAATCTTAGAAATATTGAAGATATGTATTTAATGAGTATCTGTAACCATAACATTATAGCAAATAGTTCATTCAGTTGGTGGTCGGCTTGGCTTAATTCTAACCCTCAAAAAATAATAATAGCACCAAAAAAATGGTATCGAAGACTTATTGACAATTATGAGATTCACAACTACCAAGCGTACAATAATTTGATACCTAAGGATTGGATATGTTTATAAAGTCTTTCCTGTTCAGACTTCAGCCTATGCCTTAAAAAGCGTGATAATATTCAGAACTTAACTGTTCTATCCCAACATAGGGAGGTTTAGGGCAAAGCCCATAAGTATAAGACAGAAGGCTGTCGCTGTATGGTCACCTTTTTGTTTTGTCAGCTAAGCCTGAGGCTGTTACTCTTTTGTTTTACATTAATCCCAATACTTCGTTGGAACTCATTAACTTTAGAATCGAATCTTATGATTTCTCTAATGGTTAAATAGGGTTTTTAGGAGAGAAGAAGAATTGTTGGTTTGAGAATATGGGATATGAACTTGGGGCTTATGCAAATTTAAATGACTTAGGTAAAAATGGTAATTTGTTTCTTAATACTGAAAAGAAAGATGTTATAAACCATTCAGCTATTTTAGAAGATGATGGGGTTACAAAAATAATTTCGCAAGGTTCAGTATATAATTGAACTGAGCTTAAAAGTACTGTTGACAACTATCTTAATTGGTTATTAGGCGGAGCCGCTGCAACAAATGACTACTCAATTAACGATATAAATATGCCGATTAAGAATGTTAATGTGGCTTCGATTAGAAATTATGGAAAAGTCCTTTCATACTTGTGTGGCAAAGGTGTTGTTCCTCTTAGTTTTTTATATAGTTCTTGTTTAACACATACTGGTTTTGCATTAAATTTGGCAGGAATACCCACATTGTTTTTGCATCCATATAATGTACAGGCATCAGTGTAGTTATGGAATACTCGTGTAATGCCAGGGTTAATTAATAGTTCTCATCATCTAAAAAATGTAAAATGAAATTATACTTAATTTGTTTATTAATGCTTATTACTTCGTGTGCAACAATGAAGAGGGAGGTTTACAAGATAAAAAAACATTAAAACCAAGGAAGTTAATGAAGATAGTTATTATATGAGGCTAAAATTTGAAAAATGTGTAAACAAAGAAGACATAATTGATTTGGTTAAAAAAGAATTTAACAAAACTAACCCCAAAGGAAATAGTATGTGAATTAAGATTGTAGAATTCTTAGATAAATTATATTAAATTTTATAGATATGAAATAACTATTGAATCAAACGAGATATTTTATATAGGAGAGCGAATTCATAAGTAAAAGTTGTCTATCAAATTATTATCCTCTTTGTCATTCTGAATGCAATAAAGAATCTCGACCCTCCAGACACAAGATGTCTCACTCTGTTCAACATGATAAAAAGAAAGTGAAAATTACTTTTGATACATTCTATTTTATACCAACTACGGGTTCTTGTTAAAACCATAATTTGTCCGAAAAGTAGCAAGCTGCTAATCAATCACAGACTTCTTTTCTCGATTTACTTTACACAACTTTTCCGACATTAGATGAGGAAGAATTTAAAGTATGCCGTCTTATATACAATGATTTTAGTAATACCGAAATTTCCATTATCTACAGGGTTAAGCAACAAAACTATTACTTCAAAAAGGCCATCCATTCGTAAAAAAATAGGGAGGCTAGTAATTCTTGTAAAAATTAGGGGACAATGATCATGTAGATTCGTATATAACTCTAACTTGATTAAACAAAACAATATTTATCTTTGCGTAACTCCATTGTTTTTGCTACTTTTGAATATTATCAAACCATGAAATCCAAGGCAGAATATTGCTGAATCTTAATGGGTAAAATCGTGGGACTGACCTCTTGAAGATATATCGAATTGTTGATGAATAAATGGATTCACTAAATATTGGAGAATCCTAGTGAGACAACAAAACTAAAGAGGCTGTCCTTTTTTCTGGGGGACAGCCTCTTCCTCTTTTTAGAATAGCCTCATTTTATTAATCGACCTAGTGTGTAAAAATTAAAACCTTATAAATCAGTGATTGGTTTGTAATGAGGAACTAAGCTCTTCATTATAACCCAACCTATAAGATAGGCAAAAGCACAGATACAGAATATAATAAAGTATCCTGCTGGCTTTCCTTCAAATCCCATAAATGTAAGCTGTACTTCGTCTGAGTAGACAAAGAGCTTTCCGGCAGACTTCTGTAAGATCATAGAGCTTATTCCTCCCGCCATACCGCCTATCCCTGTGATGGATGCAATCGCTCCTTTCGGGAACATATCTCCTATGGTAGAGAAAATATTAGCCGACCACGATTGATGTGCTGCACAGCCTATACCAATGGTTATGACAGGTAGCCACGGCGAAATAGTACCCAGCGGTTGTGCAAATAATACAACCAGCGGGAAGAAAGCAAAGATAAGCATCGCTCTCATGCGTGCGGCGTATGGATTCATTCCTGTCCTGTTCATAATGATGGTTGGTAATTTTCCTCCCAAAACAGAAAGCATGGTGATTGCATATAGCGTAAATATCAATGCAATACCCAATCCTTCGGAGGTCTTTATTCCAAACTGTGTATTCAGATATGACGGTGTCCAGAAAAGGAAGAACCACCAGACCCCGTCGGTCATGAATTTGCCTGCGGCAAAAGCCCATGTCTGCTTGTATGAGAAGCATTTCCAGAAAGGTATCTTCTTCTCATCCTCCACTTTTCCGGTATCTATAATGCCTACTTCATTTCGGTCTTGTTCTATATATGTCAGCTCAGCTTCATTTACATGCTTGCTCTTTGCCGGTGCGTCATATATAAATATCCAAAACCCCATCCAAATAAAGCCTAATGCTCCAATTACGATAAAGGCCATTTCCCAACCCCAACACTTTGCCAGCAAAGGGATACTCAGTGGTGCAACTAATGCGCCAATAGATGCTCCGGCATTAAAGATGCTGGTTGCATAAGCTCGGTCTTTCTTCGGGAAGTATTCGGCCGTTACCTTGATTGCTGCCGGGAAGTTACCAGCCTCTCCCAAGGCTAATATACAACGGGCAAGTAAAAAACAATACATGCTGAATGTGGCGATTACAACAGCAACATCACCTGTTGCCGCAGCCAATTCTGCAGCACTATGCAGACCGACATGTGCTTCGGTAACCAGTCCGCAGACAGCATGAAGACATGCTCCTACCGACCATACTCCGATAGCCCAAAGGAATCCTTTTTTGCTGCCCATCCAGTCGATAAAACGACCTGCAAACAGCATACAGACTGCATATATAAAAGAAAACATGGAAGTGATTGTTCCATAGTGGTTTTCATCCCAATGGAATTCAGGTTTTATGAATTCGTCCCAAGTAAGGGATAGTACTTGTCTGTCGAGATAGTTGATCGTAGTAGCAAAGAAAAGCATCAGGCAGATGGTCCACCTGTAATTTGTCATTTTTGTTTTTCCGGTATTCATAAGGTGTTTTTATATTGTTTTTGCTTTAGCTATTATCTCAAGAGCCATCTTACATATTTGCGTTATTCTACCCCAATCTTTTGCTGCGATAATCTCTTTCGGGAATAGGTTTGAGCCCATACCGACACAAGTAACACCGGCTTTAAACCATTTCGTCAGATTTTCTTCTGTGGGCTCTACTCCACCTGTCACCATAATATTCGACCATGGCATCGGAGCTTTTAGGTTCTTCACGAAAGAAGGACCTCCCACATCGCCTGCCGGAAATATTTTTACCACTTCTGCACCCAACTCTTGTGCATAACCAACTTCGGATACCGATCCGCAACCGGGAATATACGCTACTTGCCTGCGGTTGCACACTTTGAAGATGTCAGGATTTAATAACGGGCCTACCACAAAGTTGGCTCCAAGCTGTAAAAACAAAGATGCTGTACCGGCATCGACAACCGATCCGATACCCAATATCATTTCGGGGCATTCTTTAGCTGCCCACTTATTAAGCTCTCCGAATATTTCATGCGCAAAATCACCTCGATTGGTGAACTCGAATACTCTTACACCTCCTTCATAACAGGCTTTGAGTACCTGTTTGGAGGTTTCGAGGTCGCTATGATAAAAAACAGGAACCATTCCTGTCTCTGTCATTACCTGACAGGCTTTTATTCTTGAAAATCGTGCCATCTATAGTCGTTTTATTTTAGAATTAAAAGATATTGTATCAAAGAGCATGAACGAGCAAGCAGGTATGTTTTACATATATATCAATAAAAACAATGGATCGAGTTATCATACCCGCTTGCTGTTCATATTTTAGTCGTTTACTATTTTCCCAATTTTTATCTTGAAACACGACCCGAGCCATCCCCTTTCATCAGGTTCTCTACTTCGGCTACTGTTACAAGGTTGTAATCCGCATATATCGTATGTTTCAGACATGATGCTGCAACCGCAAAATCGAGTGCCTTCTGATCGTCAGCAGGGTAGGTGATAAGTCCGTAGATAAGCCCACCCATAAAAGAGTCTCCTCCGCCCACACGATCAACGATGTGTGTGATGTCATATCTTTTCGATTGATAAAGCTTATCGGAATATAAGCAACCTCCCCATGTATTATGGTTTGCATTAATCGATCCACGCAATGTGATAATCACTTTCTTAGCACGTGGAAAGCGTTTCTTCAACTGAGTGCATACCGACTCAAATTCTGCAGCATCCACATCTCCTGCGGTATGTGCTACGTCAAAACCTTCGGGCTTGATACCGAAAACCTTTTCAGCATCTTCCTCATTGCCTAAAATGATATCACAACCTTCAACCAAAGCCGGCATAATATCAGAGGCTGACTTGCCATATTTCCAGAGATTTTTTCTGTAGTTGAGATCTGTAGAAACTGTAATACCTTTTTTGTTTGCTATTTTGATCGCTTCCAAGCATGCGTCTGCCGCTCCTTGCGATAGAGCCGGTGTGATACCTGTCCAGTGAAACCATTGGGCATCCTTAAATACTTCTTCCCAGTCTATCATGCCCGGTTTTATGTCTGCCATAGCAGAATTGGCCCTGTCGTAAATAACTTTCGAAGCACGGGCAACTGCGCCTGTCTCCAGATAATAAATGCCGACACGGTCACCACCTCGTATAATATTCTGAACACCTACATTGTACTTTCTCAGATCAGAGATGCACCATTCTGCTATATCATTCTCAGGTAGGCGGGTTACATAGTCGGTAGGAATACCATAGTTGGATAGTGATACGGCTACGTTGGCCTCTCCGCCTCCAAATGTAGCATTCAGGCTTGTTGACTGTATAAATCTTTGATATCCGGGAGCACTAAGGCGTAACATGATTTCCCCGAATGTTACAACTTTCTTCATTGTTATGATTCTAATAATATTCTAGCGTTTAGTTATATTTAATTATCAATGGATGTTTTAACCCTTCCGAAAAGGTTTGGATATATCGCTCAAAATCACTCAACATAGGGAATCCAAATTCAGACCAACCGTAACCTGTATAATATGTTACCGGAATGTTGGGTTGTTGGGCTGTAACTCCCAGCACATGAGTTTGTCTTTCTTTTTTGTTTGTTACAGGATTAATTATCTCATACGTGTCTATCTTGCTTTCTGTCATACCTTGAAGAAAAACAAGTCCTAGATATACGCCGGACGTTTTGGGCGTTGTTGGTTCGGCGTAAATAATATAGTTCTTGTCTAAAGAGCTGACAATTGAATCTCCCTTCTCTCGTTTAACAAAGCCCGCAGCTACAGGCATTGTTTCTTTTATGGTGTATGCCTGAATAACTTTTGATAATTGAGAGCCTGCATCTAAAGATATTGTTCTGCTTTCGGCTACTGATTGTCCGTTTATATTCAGGTTATTATAAGTCAGTTTGAACGTTGTGCGCAATGGACCATTATCAAGGAGTTCTTCTGATACAAAGTTTTCGTTCAGCCAAAGTTTGCTATCTACATAAGGAGACATAGCCCCTGCTCCAAGGCTATATCCTGTCTTGTAATCATTGAGTCCCTCGCTTGGATCTTCTTGATAAGATATTGTTCCAGTGGTATCTTCTTTATACCATTTGTCTATGATAAGGTTATTGGTGCGTTTGTACCAGATATTTATACCGTTCCCGGGACTATCTGTTTCAATACCGGCAGGACCATACATACGGAACGCCACACGGTCGTTTTCCCAAACGAAGCCATCTTTATGTCCCGAAAGAAGCCGTCCGAAGGTTTTTGGTGTAAAGTGCTGAACCTCTCCCGTTTCTATTATGAATGACTTTGATTCGTTTGCTTTTAATTGTGGTTGAAAAATAATCTTACGGTCGTATGTCACTTGCGAGGGGATAATTTCACCTTCGGGAGTTTTAATAATATAAACCAAACTGTCTGATACCACAATCCTATTCTTGATGCTATCGATTGGTATTTCTACCAGTTCTGCCATCCGATCAAAATCCGTCGGGTTTTCGATCGTAATTATAACATCCTTCTCGGAACAGGCTAATAAGAATATCGTAGATAGTATTATGAGATATAATTTCTTCATTTCTATTGTTTTTTGAGTTTACAATATCTGCTTAAGGTTTAATGTAACTTGTCAGTAGAGAAAGTGTCCATATCGTCATCAGTCCGATTTTATATTTTAAGATTGATCTTTAGAACTTAAAGAAGTTTTTAGCATTGTAATACGACACGTCCTCAACCAATTTGCCCAGAAACGGCAATTCGGAATAGGGGAGTAACCCTTGTTCAACATCTATTCCGATGAGGTTGCATAGTATACGACGGAAATACTCGTGACGAGGGTACGACAAAAAGCTTCGGGAGTCTGTTAACATGCCTACAAAGCGGCTCAGTAGTCCAAGATTTGATAGAGAATTTATTTGAGCTTCCATCCCCGCTTTTTGGTCGAGGAACCACCAGCCCGATCCGAACTGTATTTTTCCTGCAACAGAACCATCCTGAAAGTTGCCAATCATGGTTGCAATCATATCATTATCGCGCGGGTTTAGGTTATATATGATTGTTTTAGTCAATTTGTTGTCAACGTCCAGTCTGTCAAGAAACTTTGACAATGCTTTAGCTACTGTGAAATCGCCAATGGAGTCGAACCCTGTATCTGCTCCTGCTTGCTTAAAGAGGCGCGTATTGTTATTTCGGATAACACCGTAATGGAACTGCTGAGTCCAGCCTTTTTCCCAATCCATGATTGCCCCTTCTACGAGTATGGCAGATTTGAATTTGATGACCTCTTCCCGTGATAGCTCTTTGCCTCCATATACTTTGTTGAAAATAGCCTCTATTTCCCTCTGAGTATAGTCTTCGGCATAAAACTCTTCCATACCGTGATCGGAGAGCTTGCAGCCTACACCGGCAAAGAAGTCGTGGCGTTTGCGAAGAGCAGTAATCAAGTCAGTAAAGTTACTGATAGATATTCCCGAAACTTGAGATAGCTTCTCTACATAGGTGCGAAATACATGAGGCACTTCTACTGCCATTACTTTATCGGGACGCCATGTGGGGAGTACTTTTATAGGAAAGCCTTCATTTTTTAAGGCTACATGATATTCCAATGAATCTACAGGATCATCCGTGGTGCATACAGCCTCAACGTTGTAATGCTTCATCAATCCCCGAGCTGAGAATTCGGGTGTACGAAGTTTTGCTGTGCACTCATCATATATCTCTTTTGCTGTCTCAGGTTTTAATAACTTGGTAACCCCAAAGGCGGTTTTTAATTCCAAATGTGTCCAATGATATAGAGGGTTACGCATGGTGTAGGGTACAGTTTCTGCCCATTTCTCAAACTTTTCCCAATCGCTGGTATTTTTTCCTGTACAAAATCTTTCGCTAATGCCATTTGTACGCATTGCACGCCATTTGTAGTGATCTCCGCTCAACCAGATCTCTCCCAGATTGTCGAATTGATAATCTTCTGCAATCATTTTAGGATCGAGGTGACAATGGTAGTCTATGATAGGCAAGGATTTAGCATGCTCGTGATATAACTGCTGAGCTGTTTCATTTTGCAATACAAAATTGTCATCTAGAAAGTGTTTCATGAGCTTTATGGTTTTATTTTCTTGAATCAGATTTGTCAGTTAACTTCATTTATTAATTGTGTGCGCACACACAAATTATTGCAAATATAACTATTAATGATAACTAATCAATATGTGTGCGCACACATATTTTATGCTGTATAGGATAAATAGCAATATAATAGATTGTTATAAAGTTTTTGAGGACTGAAAAATGTTTTAAAACATTTATATCGTACCCTTCCGTAGAATATGGTGTACGTAAAATATCAGATGTTTATTCGAATAATTCAGGATACTTCTCTTTGGATATGCAATGAATTTGATTTTTGATCTCTTCGTCTAAAATTGATCCCCATCCCAGTTTGTCAAACTCTTTTTCCAGAGCAAGGCATACATCGAAGTCTTCTTCTGAGACTTTATATGTTTGTTCGTCTTTATTACCTGATACCGAAATTTCGAAACGGTTGTTCATTACCCACACATGCGCTTTGTATCCGTATATCTCTACGTATTGAGGCTGTTCCAAATCACAGAAGTGAGGTATTACTATTCTAAGTTTGTCCAGATCATCGATAGAATATGATTCTAACGGATCGAAAGCAATTGCTCCCTCCGGCAAGGCATTTAACGTTACTCCTATCTGCGAAAGTTTAGCAATTAAGTCTTCTCTGTTGTCATATTGGAAGTAAACACAGAACGAATCGCCCTCACAGTTGTGTCCTCCACGCGAACGCATGTAATGGAAAAACTGCAATTGGCGGCACCAGCGAATTATTTCTTCTTTTGTATTGTTCTGAAAAAGTCTTTCTTCCGATATCTTGTCTATATTCATCGATAGGTTGTTAATTAGGTTCTAAGATATTATATTTTTTGTTATCAGGAAAGAATTCATAGTATCTGCTTTACATTCTTTAATTTCACAAAAGAAGTAATTCTATGAAGCATTTGATTATTTTTGTCTCTATAAATAAGAAGTTAGAAGAGATAAATGCCTTTATTGAATTAAAATGCTCGGATGTTCCTCTCGTATATGATAGCAAGAGACTATACTTAATAATAAAATAGACTGGTTTGAGAAAATTGGTCGGTTTTTTTATTGCTTAATAATGAGGAAGATACAATCGTAAAAGGATGTTTAATTCTAATTAAATGCATTTTAATAAATATTTAATACAGAACTAACATTTATTCTTCTGCTTTTTTAAGTACTCCTCTTTTACTTTGACGAACGTTAACGACTAATCATATTTTTATAACCTTAAAAATCTCCTTTTAGTATGTTCTTATTAAACACCTCCTGACTGAGCCTTAAAATTGTAATGAAAATTGTTTAACCGTTTTTTTGAAAAACAATAAATAGATTATGAAAAAATATCAAGAAAAATCAATTCCGAAAGAAAGATTCAGGAACTTGCATACACGGTTTCTATTTCTTCTCTTATTTATGTTTATGTCGCTTTTGGCATATTCACAAACCCAGATAACAAAGGGTACTGTATATGATTCATCAAATGATCCGATCATAGGAGCATCGGTTACCATCAAAGGTACTACAAAAGCAACAATGACTGATGTTGACGGTAAGTTTAGTATCGAAACTTCCCGAAATGATGTACTAATTGTATCATATATAGGATTCAGTAAGAAAGAAGTACCTGTAAATAATCAGAATAATCTGTCTATAATACTAGAAGAAAATCGTCAGGTTTTAGATGAGGTTGTAGTGGTGGGTTACGGAACTCAAAAAAAGACTACCCTCACAGGTGCTGTTTCTGCAATAAATAATAAAGAAATAAGTACAACAAAAAATGAGAGCTTAGTGAACATGATGACCGGAAAAATTCCCGGGGTGAGGGTTGTTCAGAGAAGTTCCGAGCCCGGTAGCTTTAATAACCGGTTCGATATCCGAGGATTAGGAAACCCCTTGGTAGTAATAGATGGTGTGCCGCGTGACGACTTTGCTCGAATGGACCCGAACGAAATAGAGAGTATATCGGTGCTTAAAGATGCGTCTGCCGCTATTTATGGTGTACGTGCAGCTAACGGTGTAATCCTTATCACTACAAGAAAAGGAAACTCGGAAGGCAGTAAGTTTGATATAACATATTCGGCTAACTTCGGATTCCAGCAACCTATTGGTTTTCCTAACAGTACTGATGCAATTCAATATATGACATTGAAGAACGAGGCATCAAGAAGAAATTTCAACAATAACTATGTTAACCCTGTACCACTTCCGTATGGAGAGAGCGAATTTGAAGCTTTCAATAATGGTACTCGTGTTTCATCCGATTGGAGAGGTGCTGTTATGAGAGATATAACTCCTCAGTCTCAACATTCGTTGAATATGGCGGGATCTTCTAAAAATATATCATACTTCTTTAATCTTGGATATATGAAACAAGATGGTATAACCAAGACTAAATATCCGAATTATGATAAGTGGAATGTAAGAGCTAATGTTGATGCTAAGATTACAAGCTTTTTGAGAAGTGAATTCAGGGTAGCGGGTATGATGGACGAACGGAATGATATCAATGGCGGTTCTTGGAACCTGATTAAGAATACATGGTTGGCAAAATCGACAGAATCGATGTATGCCAATAACAATCCATTGTATCCCACAGCCGAAACTGACGAAAACCCGTTATTATTGATGGATCCTAACAAGTCGGGATACTTTAATAATAAAGGACGTTCTTTTCAGTCATCTTTGGCATTGATCTTTGATGTACCCGGAGTGAAAGGTCTTTCGGCAAAAGCAATGTATAGCTACGACTATAAAGATAATGACTGGAAGAATTATGTGAGAACATACTCACTTTACAAATATGATACAGGAAATGATACATATAATGAGTATGTGAAAAATACACCGTCTAAAGTTGCACGTGGATTTGGTAAAAATATTTCAAATTTGATGCAGCTGTCTTTAAATTATGACCGTACATTCTTCGAAAAACACAATGTGAAGGCGTTGTTCCTTTATGAAGAAAGTGGTAATGAAGGAGACAACTTCAATGCACAACGTAATCTTTCCTTAGAGGTTTTACACCTGTTTGCGGGTGATGCAGACGGGCAGATTGCAGGTATGGATGCAGGAGGACTTTATGATCAGCAGCGAAAAAGTTTTGTAGGTCGTATTAACTATGATTATGCGTCAAAATATTTGCTCGAATTCAGCTTCAGACGTGACGGTTCATCCAAATTTAGTTCAAATGGTCGTTGGGGATGGTTCCCATCTGCATCTGCCGGTTGGAGAATTTCGGAAGAAAAGTTTGTGAAGGAGTTTGAGCCACTCTCATTTATTAATAATCTCAAGATCAGATCCAGCTATGGTGAAATGGGTGATGACGGAGCATTAAACTATCAATTCCTTACCGGATATGATTATCCTTCGGGAGGTGCTGTATTTGGAGGTGAGTTTATTAATGGTATCGGATTCCGTGGTATAGCTAATACATACCTTACATGGTACACCTCTAAGACATTTAATATTGGTGTAGATATCGACCTATGGGATGGTTTACTTGGTTTCCAATATGACTATTTTATCAGAAAAAGAGAAGGGCTGTTCACAGACCGTCTACTTTCACTACCGGGAACTTATGGAGCTAAACTTCCTCAGGAGAACCTGAATAGTGATAAAACAATGGGATATGAGGTTGTTTTGACTCACAGAAATAAAGTTAGTGATTTTGTTTATAATGTGTCTGCAAACATGTCGCTTACTCGTACCAAAAACGATTATTTCGAGCAAGGACGTGCAGGTAACTCATACGAACATTGGAAAGGTAATTACAATAATCGTTACAAAAATATCTGGTGGGGACAAACCTATGGAGGACAATTTACCTCTTACGACCAGATCCTTAATTATGACGTCAATGCAGGTGGAGGAAACCATGCTACATTGCCGGGAGATTATTACTATAAAGATCTGAATGGAGACGGTGTTATTGATGGTTGGGACGAAACTCCTATTGCCACAAGAGAATTGCCTTATATAAATTATGGTATTACTCTGGCTGCTGAATATAAAGGGATAGACATAAATATGCTATTTCAGGGAACAGCTAAGTCATGGACAAGATATTACGAAATGTTAAATGTGCCATTAGCGTTTGATAAGAACACCTTAGATTTCTTTATGGATCGTTGGCATCCGACAGATCCTAATGCCGATGTTTATGATCCGAATACAAAATGGACTTCAGGATTCTTCCCGATGACAGGTAACGGATCGGCATGGGGTGAAGGTACAAGAGCAGTTCAGAATGCGGCATATTTGCGTCTGAAGTCTATAGAGCTTGGCTATACATTGCCTAAAAAACTGACAACAAAGGTTGGGGTAAGCAATGCCCGCATCTATGTAAATGCTTATAACCTGTTTACTCTTACAGGGTTGAAATATATCGATCCGGAGCATCCGGGCGGAGGAGCAGATGCTAATGATAAACCCGAAAATGACTTATATGGCTATATGTATCCATTAACTCGTACATATAATGTCGGCTTTAGTCTTACTTTTTAAAGATATACTATTATGAAAAAATTAAAATATTTATTATTGGCTTTGGTTGTTGGAGGATTCTTTGCTTGTAACGATCTCGAAGTTGATCCCCCTAATATATTGACTGATAAAGATATCTTCAACTCAGAATCGGGTGTAACAGCCTACTTGACACGTTTGTATAGTGAGTTGCCCATTGAGGACTTCAAATATAACAGAACAGAAGGCTTTAATAAGTTTACAGCTTTCTGGGGATTAGGAGCAAATACAGGAGAATGGCTTCAGGCAAATGATTTCAGACAGTGGGATATAAATGGGAATGGCTTTGGTTACTGGCCTTATTCAGATATTCGTAATGCAAATTATTTTCTTAAATACTTGGGAGAATATGCTTCAAAGTATACCGAAGAGCAAGTGAATGCATGGTTGGCTGAGGCTCGTTTTTGTCGGGCATACTATTACTTTGGAATGGTAAAACGCTATGGTGGAGTGCCTATCGTAAAAGAATTGCAATCATATCCTGAACAAACCATTGAGGAACTGAGAGTTCCGAGAGATAAAGAAGAAGCTGTCTATGATTTTATTAGCGAAGACTTGCAATGGGCTGTCGATCACTTACCCGAAAGAAGCGTATCCGGCAGAGCCAATAAATATGTTGCAGCTGCATTGAAATCCAGAGCTATGTTGTTTGCCGGTTCTATCGCCAAATATGGCAAAGATTACTTTGTAGGAACTCCTGCTCACGATGCCGGATTGGTTGGTATACCCGAAGGTAGAGCTACAGATTATTTCAAACAGAGCTATGATGCCGCCAAGTTGCTTGAAGGTCATTATGATCTATATCAAAAAAATCCCGATTTAGTGCAAAACTATGTAGATGTATTCTTGGATACGAATAGCCCCGAAAACGTGTTTATAAAAGACTTCGTTTATATGGACAACGTAGAGGGATCACGTCACAGTTGGGATGCATTTGCTTCACCACGGTCTAGTTCAAGTAGTTATGCGGGTGCTCTTTGCCCTACATTAGATGTTGTTGAAATGCTTGGAGAAGTAAAGGTAAACGACACGCAAGGCAATCCTATAAAATTCAATACGAGAGAAGACCTGTTGACTACTTTGGCTCCACGTCAGAGAGCAATAGCCCTCTTCCCGGGAGAAGTTTTCAGAGGAAAAGTGGTTGATGTTCAGGCAGGACTCTATGAGAATTATAGCCTTACAGCAGAGCCGATAAGAACCAATGATATTTATGCAAAATATAAAGCGACCAATGGTAAAGAATACAACATTATAGGGTATGATGGTATTGGTACAGCTGCATCGCCATCCAGTCCTACTGGCTTGCACATGAGGAAGTACAACAATTATAAAGTAAGTGTTGCTGAAGCAAATCTTTGGAAGTCTACTCAGGCATGGATTGATATCCGCTATGCAGAGGTACTCCTTAATAGGGCAGAAGCTGCATTTGAATTGGGAACAGGCGAAATGAAAGCAGATGCTTTGGCTCAGATCAACAAGATAAGAAGCAGGGGTGGCGACAACTCGTTAAATCTTTCTGAATTGACAATAGATAAAATCAGAACAGAGCGTCAATGTGAATTAGCCTTCGAAAACCAGACTTGGTGGGATTTGCGTCGTTGGAGAATAGGTGAACAAATAAGAGAGAAACGCTACCATGCCCTTTATCCATATTATATCATCAATGAGAATAAATGGATATTTAAGAAGGCGGAAGAGCCTCATCGTACAGGGTACACATTCAATATAATACAATATTACGAACCTATACCTGGTGGTGAAATAGGTAAGAACCCTAATCTATTACCGAATAATCCACTATATTAAAAATCAGGAGTTATGAAAAAAATATTTAAATATTTATTCTTTATCACAATCGCATTCACTGTTACATCTTGTATGACAGATATTGATGATTTTGATTCACCGAAAGAAACGCTCAAAGGGACTGTTTATGACAAATTTACGGGAAAACCGATGATGACCGAAACAGGGCATATGCGTATCAAGCTCGAAGAATTGAGCTGGAGTGATACTCCAACCCCTCAATACTTTGGGAATAAGCAGGATGGAACATATTTCAATTCTATGATTTTCAAAGGACACTACAGAGTCACTTTAGAAAATGGCCCTTTTGTTCCCATCGATCCGGTAGAAATAGATATCAAAGGTACAGTAACTCAAGATTTCACTGTTGAACCATATTTACATCTCGAAATAACAGATATCATTCAGAACGGAACTTCTGCTACTGTCAAGTTCAAGATTTCGAGTGAGGTGGATATGTATCAGGTTACCGATGCGAAGGTTTTTGTAAACAATACATCTTTTGTGGGTAATGGTGCATACATAAGCGATTATGGACGAAACGAACTGGACCTGAAAGGTATGACTAATGCTACGATCTATGCAACCGAGCATTCTATGACTATCGACGGGCTTAAGTCGGGGCGCAAATTCTACCTCAGAGCCGGAGCACGTGTTGCAGATCCTATCGTAAAGGGATATAATTATTCTGAGATTAAAGAAATAACAATACCATAATGATTATAAGAGGCTGTCATGAGAAGTTCAAAAATCACTTCTCAGACAGCCTTAAAAAAATAGAAAAAGTTATAGATGGGAGTCGATGTATATAATGATGTAGATTTAGGTAAAAAAGGTTGAAGTAACAACGGTACAGAAGTATACAAAATATATTTTCTCTGTATCGTTGTTTTAATCAAATAAATAGACCGAAACCGAACAAGCTCTGATACTCTCTGTTTATAAAACTATTTAACAAATAATTCAACATTATAAAGCATGATATTTTTTAGAAAACGTTATGGTAAACTACTGTTTATCATGTGGCTTGTACTTGTTAGTCATATCCCATTATGTGCACAGCAAGAGCAATTATTCAGAGACGAAAGAGCTCCTATGCACGATCGTATCATAGACTTATTGTCAAAACTAACGATAGAAGAAAAAATAAGCCTTCTTACCGCCACTTCGCCCGGTATTCCGCGTTTAGAAATTCCTAAATACTATCATGGAAATGAGGCTCTGCATGGAGTGGTACGCCCCGGACGGTTCACCGTATTTCCGCAAGCTATAGGACTTGCCAGCATGTGGAATCCAGAGTTGCATTATCAGATAGCAACAGCCATTTCTGACGAAGCACGTGCGAGATGGAATCAACTGGAGCAAGGTAGGCTTCAAAAAGAACGTTTTACAGACCTTCTTACATTTTGGTCTCCTACCGTGAATATGGCTCGTGACCCACGTTGGGGACGTACTCCCGAAACCTATGGGGAAGATCCTTATCTGTCGGGCGTTTTAGGTACTGCATTTGTAAAAGGCTTGCAGGGAGACGATCCTACTTATCTGAAAATAGTAGCTACTCCAAAACATTTTGCTGCAAATAATGAAGAACATAATCGTTTTACGGCGAATCCTCAGATATCGGAAAGGCAATTGAGGGAATATTATCTTCCTGCCTTCGAAATGTGTGTAAGAGAAGGGAAGTCAGCGTCCATCATGTCGGCTTACAATGCCATTAATGATGTTCCGTGTACGGCAAACCCTTGGTTGTTGACCAAAGTTTTAAGGAACGATTGGGGATTTAACGGATATGTTGTTTCAGACTGTGGAGGTCCAAGTCTTCTGGTTTCGGCGATGAAATATGTAAAGACAAAAGAAGCCGCAGCAACACTTTCAATCAAAGCCGGACTTGATCTCGAGTGTGGCGATGATGTATATATGCAACCTCTTTTGAATGCATACAATCAGTATATGGTTTCGCAAGCTGACATCGATTCTGCTGCATACAGAGTGCTGCGGGCACGGATGAAATTAGGATTATTTGATGATCCTGACCATAACCCATACAGCAAAATATCGCCTTCGGTGATAGGTTCAGAAAAACACAAAGAACTGGCTCTCGAATCTGCACGTCAGAGTATTGTCTTGTTGAAAAACAAAGACAAGGCATTACCGTTAAACCCTAAAAAGATAAAATCAATAGCAGTTGTAGGTATAAATGCCGGTAACAGTGAGTTCGGAGATTATAGTGGTATTCCTGCCAATGCCCCCATCTCTATACTGCAAGGAATAAAAGATCAGGTAGGGAAGGATGTGGAAGTCGTATATGCACCATGGAAATCTGCTGCCGATGGAAAAGAAATGATATCTGCGTCTTATTTTCCACAAGGATTGAAATCGGAATATTTTACAAATATGGAACTATCGGGTACACCGAAGGTGCGTACCGAGGAGTGGGTAAACTTTGAGCCTGCTAATCAGGCTCCCGATCCTTTTATTCCGCCTTTTCCTTTATCTATCCGTTGGACAGGGAAACTCAAACCCACCGTGTCGGGAAATTATACGTTGTACTATACTGCCGATGATGGTTCTCGTCTTTTTATCAATGGAGAAAAACTCATAGATGCTTGGCAAGAAAGGAGTATTGCTACAGATTCGGTTACTTACTATTTTGAAGCAGGGAAGGAGTATGATCTTAGAGCCGAATATTTTAATAATCGCGATAATTCTGTTGCTAAGCTTTACTGGAAAATACCAACTATAGGAACACAACAGCGACTTGATATGTATGGCGAAGCGGGTAAAGCAGTTCGCGAGTGTGAGCAGGTAGTTGCTGTATTAGGTATCAATAAAACGATAGAGAGAGAAGGACAAGACCGATACGATATACACTTGCCTGCTGATCAGATGGAATTTATACAGGAAATCTATAAAGTGAATCCAAATATTACGGTTGTATTGGTTGCGGGAAGCTCTCTTGCAATCAATTGGATGGAAGACAAAATTCCGGCTATTGTTAATGCTTGGTATCCCGGCGAACAGGGAGGAAAGGCTGTAGCCGAGGTATTATTTGGTCGTTATAATCCTGCCGGAAGACTACCTCTTACATATTATAGCAGCTTGAATGAAGTTCCTGCTTTTGATGATTATGATGTAACCAAAGGACGGGGCTATCAGTACTTCAAAGGGAAACCCTTATATCCTTTCGGATATGGTCTAAGTTATACATCTTTCGTATATAAGAATCTTAGACTGACCGAAAATAACGAATTCGTAAATCTGGTTTTCGACCTGAAGAATGCCGGTAAGATGGATGGTGATGAAGTTTCGCAGGTATATGTAAAGTTACCCGAAACAGGAGTAATAATGCCTATTAAAGAATTGAAAGGTTTTAAAAGAAGCTTTATAAAGAAAGGAGAAACAAAGAGAATTGAAATTGAAATCAAAAAAGAACAGTTGAGATATTGGAATGAAGAGTTGGGAAAATTTGTAGTTCCTGAAGGAGTATATGAATTTATGGTTGGAGCGTCTTCTTCCGATATCAGGTTATCTGAAAAGTATAATCTAATGCCAGCGAAATAGATTTCAGTAGCTTCTTTTCATCTTCAGAAAGCACTGATTTCTTAGAAAAACTGTTGAAGAGCTTATTGTCGTAAACAATTAAAGTGGTCGGCTCGAAACGTAACCGTTAGAGCCGTCTACACGCTCTTTATATGCCTATATAATCTAATTTTTTATCAAAAACATTATCAATCATGGAAAATTCTTCACATTACAGAGTGTTTACAAGACAATCTCTTGTTTGGATTATACTCTTTATTCTTGGAGTGTATAGTCCATTGTACGGACAATCGTGGAAGGCCTCGGGGTCGGATCAGTATCCTAAATTAGAAACCTTTGTTTCCGCCTTATTGGCTACCGATAGGGGCATTGTGGGCGACGGAGTCACCGATAATACAGCTGCGATACAAACAGCTTTAAACGACATAGCAACATGGGGTGGAGGTGCTCTTTATCTGCCCGATGGCAAATATGTAATCAATGGCGGACTGATAATTCCTAAAGGAGTTATTCTTCGTGGCGATTGGAAAAAGCCTGTGAAAGGAGAGCCGATAGGTGGTACGATCCTTATGGGATTTGCCGGTAGGGGCGATGTGAATGGCTCGCCTTTACTTACTCTTGAATCTGCATCGGCTGTTATGGATATCGCTATTTGGTATCCCGAACAGAACCCCGATAATATAGTTGCATATCCTCCATCTATTTTGTTCGGAAAACCCGGCTATTGGGGTAATGACTTTGCGAATGCAAAGAACGTGACATTTGTAAATTCATATATCGGGCTCATGTATTCGAGAACAAATACAGGCGGCTGCCCTATTGTAAACGGAATGTATGGAACACCGCTTTCGGTAGGTGTAGAAATAGATAATATAGGTGATGTAGGGCGAATTGAGAATATCGATTTCTCACCAAGTTATTGGGCTTCATCAGGGCTGACAGGCTCTCCTGCTGCCGGAAGTGCTTTTGCCAACTGGATATACGAGCATGGGACAGGAATAGTAATGCGCAGGAACGACTGGTCGTATACTACGTATGTTCATATAGAACAATACAATAAAGGAATACTATTGGGCTATTCGATGTCGGCAGGCAGCGAAGGTTTTACTCCAAACGGGCATTATTATGATTTGACGTTTAAGGATTGTAAGACAGCAGTCTATGCCGAAGCGGTGAATGATGTAGGTCTCTTGTGTTCTAATCTGAAAATACAAAATTGTGAAACCGGATTTTCTTTCAGACCGAATACAGGCGGAGTATTTCAGATACAAGCTTCTCAGATTGAAGCTACCTCCGAGGCTATTTCAGTGGATAAATCATCGGGTACAAAAATTTTGTTGAATCAGTCGTTAGTAAGCAAAGGTGCAATCAACATCGGCGGAGGTTCGCTTGTTGCCAATAATAATGATTTCAACAATGATAAGCCCCAGATAACTATTGGTATTGCTGCAAGGTCTATTTTAAATGGAAATCGTTTTTCGAAAGGGGTTGATATTAAGAATAAATCTATTCTCGAAAATGTAATAGACCATACGCCTGTTTCTATGGCACAAGTACCAAGCTTTGAAAAAATACAGGATCAGAGCAGAAAGCCATCGAGAGAAATGCTTTACAATGCTGCGGCTGCACCATACAATGCTATAGGAAACGGGACAACCGATAATACGAATGCCATACAAACAGCCTTGAATCAGGCCGGAACTGATGGCGGAGGG
>Ga0206117_100423_pt1 | contig 46256 bp, 43 predicted proteins | sample 3A5Ametagenome_FD_177997 | JGI IMG/M metagenome (GOLD analysis project Ga0206117, IMG submission 177997) | Enriched microbial communities from leaf-cutter ant dump, University of Wisconsin, Madison, United States - 3A5A | ecosystem: Environmental > Terrestrial > Nest > Insects nest > Nest dump... | reverse complement strand
GTTAATGTTAGATAGGTTGGCACCTACCATCACATCCCCTTTAGAAATCTGCGCTTTGGTAGAAAATGCTAACAACACTGCTGCTGAAAGTGTAATAAATTGTTTTTTCATAATGTAACGTATTTAATTGTTTTAATAATAAGCTTAAATAGGTACCGGTAGATTACGACGGCAATAGGCTAATAAAAATAAGCGAGATAGCACTCAAGAGGAATAACAAATTTAGCAGACAATCACTTTCAAACAAATAATAGCCGTTTTAAATTGCTTACCAAACACCAACTATGATTAGTGTGCTTTAATATTTGCAAGCTTAAGTTTTCTTTCTTTTCGATAAATATCCAATTGCTCGCCCGCCAACGCCAACTCATCAGTAGAGAGCACATCAGCGCCGTTAGCCACTAAACGATGAAAGACCTTTTTGTCTTTGCTAGCTTTTGCACTTTTATCCAAGTTACCCATGGTGCCCAAAATGGTATTGATACCCTTTGCGTGCAAATATTGATAGAGACTTTGATCTGGTTCTGAAACACCTACAAAGGCAATAATTTTATCATTCGGCACCCCCATTTTATTTAAACGTTCTAAATCCTCGGGACTTTTTACGGTAGCAGAAATCATTAAATCAGGGGCTAATTGATGTACCTCAGCAGCTTGGCTAGCATTATAGGTAATGATAATGGAATTTGTTTCGGACTTCGTTTTTCGAACCGCAGCAATGATCTTTTTGTAAGGCACACCTCGTTTGATATCGATAGTGAACAACACCTTATTTTTACCCCAACGTAACACTTCCTCTAACGTGGGAATTTTAAAATTGGTCAGTGTACCTTCATCATCCTTAAGATTGAGTTTCTTTAATTCGGCATAAGTTTGCTCGCCTATTAGTCCCTTCCCATTGGAAGTTCTATCCAAACGGTCGTCGTGCATAATAACTAAGGCAGAATCTTTACTTAAGGCCACATCAAACTCGATGATTACAGGCTGGTAGGTAGTAGCATTTTCAAAAGTTTCGATGGCATTTTCTGGAAAGCCCGGCATGGGGCCTCCACGATGCGCACTTAATAAAGGATACGACTCCGTTTTTCGATTTAGGAAGCTATGAAATTCCTTTGCGGTTTTAAAAGAAATATAATAGTGTGATTTTGGAGCAATACAAGCAAAGCTCAACAAGGCAACAGCCAGTAATAATAATGGTATTTTTTTCACCTGATTATTTTTTTGATGGTCCAAATTTAAGTTTTTGTACTGATCTAAGTCTCAACACCACTTAGTTTAGTGCTACCTTTTCAAGAAGTTCCAAACGGAATCGTCGTCTTTTTCTTTTTTATCCTCAAGAAGGCCAGCTACAATTTCATCTAACAGCTCTTCATTTTCACTAACCAATTTGTCGCCCAATGACACAATTTTTTGGATGTTAGCAACCGAAGCGGCATCCATGGCTGGATCTATAGAAGAAAGATTATTGGGCTCTATCCTGATATAATTCTTTGATTTTTTTACCGAATGAAACAATTGCTTTAAAAAATAATCGGTACTCTCTGCAGAACTGCTACTCATAATATCAACCAGTGCTGGGCCTATAGAAATAGCTTTCTTTTTTTTGAAATCCTCATAGTTGTAAGAAATTTTGGATAGACCTGTGCCAAGCGAAAGTGTCCAAATATCATCTATTTTATAGGTATTGTAACTTTTAATCACTTCCAGCATTGCTGAAAGTGCTGGATTATGAGCAAACACACCACCATCCACCAAAGGGTAACGTGTTTTTGCAAGTGAGAAAATTTCAGCTACAGAGAAATAGGTAGGTGCGGCCGAAGTAGCACGGCAGACATCTCGGATGTAAAAATCTCGCGAATCGCCGTGTGATATTGCCTTTTGTTGTCTAAAAAGATGGTTTTTCCTTAACTCAATATTATAAGCAGTGATGATACATGGCCTAATTAATTCACTCAGTTTCCTGTTGCCAAAGTAGCTTTTCAAAACTTTTTCTAAAACAGTATCGTCATACAGCTCGCTGAGCAATCCGAACTTACTTAAAAAACGCCTCCACTTACTTGCTGTAAAAATCTCTACTCCATGGTCAAGGTAAATATCCATTGCCTGTTTAGCAGTATATTTTTGTTTGGTGGGCTCTTCGTCGTCAGGGCATAACAAAATGGACAATAAAATACCGCCTGTACTGGTACCTGCAAAGAAATCGAAATAATTAGTTAAACGTTCATCGGGGTTATTTGTCTCCCGTTGAATTTTCTCTTCCAGGGCTACTAAAATCATCCCTGGAATAATCCCACGAATACCACCACCGTCTATTGAAAGAATTCTTTTCATGATTTATTCTGGTTTGCAGACGACCGAAAATAGTGAAAAATATACAGTTATGTTAGGCTCGTATAATTACTTTAATACTTGATGACAATACCAACCAATGGTTTAATCAAACATAATCCCTCTAGATTGTTCGTGAATTAGCAACGACGGTACTATTTTAGCCATTGCTAGAACCTACTCCAATTTCTCGAGAAGAAATGTCAAAATTATATTACGAGTTTTGATTTAGCCTGTGTCATTTTAGGGAAGCGTAGCGACAAGAAATCTAGCCTCATAAAGTTTAAACCTCGTTCCTCTAAAAGAGTAAATAGCCGAAAACCATACATTTATGGTAGATCTTGCATGATTAGCAGTAATCAAATGATGTTTGGTGCAATGCAGTTAGTATGATAAACCTGAACGTAGCGGAAAACCCACAGCAAGCGTTAGCGAACGAGGACTTGCAGCGTAGTGCAGGGCTTTAGTTGCCGAATAGTGATGGAATTGCTTTTCAGAACATTTTAAAGCACTTATCTTATAACTTTTAACTTTTAACTTTTAACTTTGGCTCACTATGGCTCAAAAAAATAACGACGAAATTTTTAAGAATGTAATCTCTCATGCAAAGGAATATGGTTTTGTGTTCCAAAGCAGTGAAATATATGATGGTTTAAGTGCGGTTTACGACTACGGACAGTTGGGTGCCGAACTTAAAAATAACCTAAAAACTTATTGGTGGAAATCAATGGTGCAAATGCACGAAAACATTGTGGGTATTGATGCCGCCATTTTTATGCATCCAAAAGTTTGGAAAGCTAGTGGTCACGTGGATGGTTTTAACGATCCTATGATTGACAATAAGGATAGCAAAAAGCGCTACCGTGCGGATCAATTGTTAGAGGATAAAATTGCCAAATATGAAAAAGATGGCAAAACAGATAAAGCGGCGAAGCTGCAAGCCGACATGGACGATGCTTTAAAAGCTGAAGACTTGCCACGTTTGAAAGTTTTAATTGAGGAACACGAAATTGCTTGCCCAGTAAGTGGCACTAGAAATTGGACAGACGTACGCCAGTTTAACTTGATGTTTAGTACTCAATTTGGCGCCATGGCCGAAGGTAGTGATGTGGTTTATTTGCGTCCTGAAACTGCTCAAGGTATTTTTGTAAACTTTTTAAATGTGCAGAAAACAGGAAGGATGAAAATTCCTTTTGGTATTGCGCAAATTGGTAAAGCTTTTAGAAACGAGGTAATTGCCCGTCAGTTCATTATGCGTATGCGTGAGTTTGAACAGATGGAAATGCAATTTTTTGTTCGCCCAGGCGAGGATAAAAAATGGTTTGAATACTGGAAAGAAGCTCGTTTGAAATGGCATAAAGCCATCGGTACTTCTCCTGAGAAATATCGCTACCACGACCACGTGAAATTAGCACACTATGCTAACGCGGCTACTGATATTGAATTTGAATTCCCATTTGGCTTTAAAGAGGTTGAGGGCATCCACAGTAGAACTGATTTTGACTTGTCGCAACACCAGGAGTTTAGCGGTAAAAAAATGCAGTATTTTGATGCAGAACTTGATGAAAACGGAAAGCCTTATGGCAACTATGTTCCTTACGTAATTGAAACTTCGATTGGTTTGGACAGGATGTTTTTATTAACCATGATCAATGCATTGGAGGAGGAAGATTTAAGCACTCCAGAAAAACAAGATAGCAGAACGTTGTTACGTTTACACCCTGCATTGGCTCCTATTAAAGCAGCTATTTTCCCTTTAACCAAGAAAGATGGTTTACCGGAGAAAGCCCGTGAAATTATGGACCACTTGAAATTTGATTTTAACTGCATATACGAAGAGAAAGATGCCATTGGTAAACGTTACCGTCGCCAAGATGCCATTGGTACTCCTTTCTGTATTACTGTTGACCACCAAACCTTAGAAGATAATACGGTTACCATTCGCCATCGAGACACCATGGAGCAACAGCGTATTGAAATTAAGGATTTGCACTGGACTATTGAGAGCAAAGTAAGCTGGAGAAGCTTGTTGAGCCATTCGTAAATATTGAGCCCCGCACATGCGGGGCTTTTTATTTCATGATGTTAGCCAGCCTAAAGGTTTTTTTCAAAGCTTTACTTGCTAAACAACAAATAATTAACTAATTATGTATTTTTTTTTAAATCACTCAATACTCTTATGAGGAATATTTTTGCAAAAACTAGTTTCTTTTGTCTACTTCTTTTGGTGCTTTCATGTGCGAAAGACACTACACACATCACCGTTGGTGACAACAGTGGTGGCGCAGCTTTTTTTAAAGCAAAAGTGGATGGACAAACTATTGAATTTAAGCAGGCAACTAAGGCCATCTATAACGTTTTAGATAAAAAAACAGTAGAAATTATTGCTTCTAATAATGACGGCAAGACAATGGGCTTTGTTATTGACAACTTTAAGGGAGCAGGCAAATATTTAATTACTGAGACCATGCTCACCACGATGAGCTACATTGGTGACATGCAAGATTTTGAAACCTTTTTCATTAGTGTGGGCGGCCAAATTACAATTACCACCTACAATGACAAACTCATTACAGGAAAATTTGATTTTGTAGGCAATAATGGAGACAGGAATATGAATATCACCAGTGGGGAATTTTCCATTGACCTAAGTACATTGCCAGTACATGAGCATTTGGGTGACAATAAATTTAGTGCAAAAATAAATGGCGAATTAATGGGCTTCAAGGGACAAACACTTGGCGGAGGAGTGTTAAATGTTTCTGGCATGTATGGCACCAAAACTATGACATTATCTTTGAGAGATTTTAATGGAGTAGGCACCTATACTTTAACGCCAGATTTATATTTTGGAAACAACCTATTTTACATCCCTAGTGGCGATGATGCCGAATTTGTTTGCACATCTGGTACCGCAACGGTAACAAGTATTGTGAATAAAGTATTAAAAGGAACTTTTAGTGGCACATTAGAAGATGCCAATGGCAATAGAATATCTGTTACCGAAGGTAATTTTGAAATAAAAGATTATGAATAAACGATTTGCTTCGTTATTTCAATTTTGAATTTATAAGTCTCGCAAGTGCGGGACTTTTTTATGAAATTACATTTAATCGTTTTAGGAATATTTTTTCGAATTTGATTTGTTAAGCAGCAAATAATTAGTTATTTATGTGAAATTTTTAAACCCATTTAAACTTTAACACTCTTATGAGGAACATCATTGCCAAGACAAGTTTATTTTGTCTGCTTCTTTTTACATTTTCTTGTGCAACAGATACAATACACTTACCCGCGGGAGCTGCTTCTTCGTTAAAGGTAAAAATTGATGGGTCTTTAACCGAATTTCAGTCAGTGACTGCTGTTATTATGGATGTCCCTCCTAAAAAGGTACTGCAAATTATAGCCTCAAAAGGCACTAACCAAGGTCTTAGCATTATGTTAAATGATTATCAAGGCAAAAAAACTTACGACCTGAATGAAGACCCAAGCCTTGTTTCTTTCACCTTGGATAATAAAAGACCGCTAGAAACCACTTTTATGGCCGAAGAAGGTAAAGTAATTATTACCGCTGCTTCCGCTACTAGTATCTCCGGAACTTTTGAATTTAAAGCAAAAAACATTTCCGACGACAGTGAAAAGATTTTCAAAGAGGGATCTTTCACCATAACTATTGCTGACCCATCTAAAAACCCATCGGTACCTGTAAATCCAAGTAACGCCAATATGAAAGCAAAGATCAACAACACTTCTTTAAGCTTTGCTGGAGAGGCCAACTTGATCAAAGCAACCCAACCAATTGTCATTAATTCAATGATGATAAATGGCTATAGCGATAAGAAAATGTTGTCAATCATGATAGACGGTTACAAGGGTGTAGGCACTTATGAAATCAATGACGACAATGGTCACATGATTCTTTACAGTTTAGACTTTAGCCAAAATGCTGGTGATTACAGAGCTGTTTCAGGAAAAATAGTGGTAACGAGTTCTACCTCAAGCTCTATAAAAGGCACTTTTGAATTTATTGGCGAAAAAGACAATGATTCTAGCAATAAAATAACCGTCAAGGAGGGTACTTTTGAGATGAGCTACAAAACGGCATCAATGTAACATAGAAGTCCCGTTTCGTACATGCGGGACGGGACTTCTATGTTTATATAATACTTGCAATAGCTTCCTCGCTTCTAGCGATAATCGCTCTGTCTCCGTTAATTATAATTGGCCTTTGTATCAAAATCGGGTTTTCATGCATGAGTAAAATCAAAGCTTCATCCGACAAATCCCTGCCTTTAACTTTCTCTTTAAAAACAGTTTCCTCAGTACGCATTAATTCCAAAGGGCTAATATTTAAGCGCTTTAGAATATCCTGCAATTCACTCACACTTGGTGGGTTTTCAAGGTAATTGATAATAGAAAATGGAATATTTTTCTTTTCTAAAGCGTGTAGTGCAGCATTGCTTTTGCTGCATCTACTATTATGATATATTTTAATACTCATTACTTCTTACTTAAGTACCAATCGTGCTTTTCTAATTTTGTAATTTCCGGTTGTCCAACCTGTGTTAAAATCCTACGTGCCCCTACCAAGGTTTTGGTTTGATATTCGTCGTAGTTTGCAGCTGTAGGTAAAATACTGCTAATTTTCACCATCCCCGCCGATTGGATAAACTCACCATTGCCCATATAAATAGCTGTATGGCTTACCCGCCCATTACTCACACCTCTACGTTTTGCAGCAGAAAAGAACATCAGGTCTCCAGGTTTCAAATTTTTAAGACATTTCTCCACACTTATAGAGTCATTCTCCAGCACATCCAACTTCTCTCCCACTAAAGCTTGCTGGGAGGCATCGCGAGGAATTACCACACCATTCAAAAAGTAAGCTGTTTTGGTAAACCCACTACAATCTACACCTTTAATAGAAGTACCTCCCCATAAATATGGCACACCAATCAAAGTTTGGGCTGTTTTCAAAATCGCCTCAGCATTAGGTAGCGGTCGTTTTAACCACGCTGTATAATCGGTGGTTTGGTTAGCAGGAATGTAAGCTTCTCTGCCATCAGGGAAAGCAACTTTAACAAAACCATTTTCTTGACCTAATAATTTCAAGATATTACCTGCAACCAGGTCGGAAACTCTCGCAGCAGCAATATCAGGTTTAACAAAAGCATGTCCATAATCATTGGTATAAACAATCTTCTTCGCTTCTTGCCAAGTTTTAAAACCATTTTGGTTCATGGGTGCAACAGAACCGCCATCTGTCCAAGCTAAATAACCATCGGGTGATTTCACTAAATAAAACCCGCCTTGCTTTTTTAAGATTTGTATAGGAGTACCCAATAAGGTTTGGGTCATCAATTCGGCACCGTGAAAAGGCTGGCTACGATTATTGGCTACAGAGATGGTAGTTACGCCGTAAACCATATCCTTTAATTGTTTAGAAGGAAGTACCGCAGCAGACAGTTTTGCTTTGATATTTTCAGGAATCGATTTTTCGAAAGCCTGTACTGCTTGTTCAGAAGTACTTTCTACAAAAACCGAATCAGCTTTAAAACGTACATTGAAATAAACGGACCTTTTATCTGGTGCATATTTTTTCTGTATAGAATTGGCAATGGTACGGTAAGCAGTAGTATCAATTTGCGCAAAAGCCGAAAAACTAAAAAAACTACAGGCTAAAAAGAAAAAACATCTGTTCATCTTCATTGATTAATGATATCGATTGTGTGTAACGAAGTTACGATATATCAGACAGGAGAGCTTGCATATTTGGTAAATAGTTAGTTAGGTTTCGTTTTAATCACCTTAGGATTGAACCACCTTGGAAATCTAAGAACATTTTAGCTTTGGAACTACTTAGATGAACTAAGGTGCCTTAGGAGGTTTGTTTTTAAATTATCTTATTTTTTGAACCATTAAGGCATTAAGGAACATTAAGTTTTTCGGTTTGTAGTCTTAATTATCTTCATTCCTTAATGTTTTAATTTATTTTGCCACCGAACAATTTCCACCATCTCGGGTTTAAAGGTAAAGCTTCCTTGCTTCCCAACTTTTTTTCTATATATTTAAAAACATCCAAATTGTACATCAATTAATTGAACAACATGCTTAAAAAACTACCTCTTCCTCTTTGGACGGTTGCATTGCCCATTTTGGCATGGGTTGCTTATTTCTTACCCTTACAAAACATTGGTGGAATTGGCACTACGTTATTGGTTATCTTTTTAATAGGTAGTGTACTTGCTGCTGTACATCATGCAGAGGTAGTTGCCCATAAAGTTGGTGAGCCTTTTGGTACGTTACTACTGGCTTTGGCAGTGACGACCATTGAAGTGGCACTCATTGTTTCCTTAATGCTTACTGGCGGTCCTGGCACCGAAGAACTTGCTCGAGATACCGTTTTTGCAGCAGTAATGATTATCCTCACTGGAATGATTGGTATTTGCCTACTAGTGGGCGGTGTAAAGTTCAAACAACAAAGATTTAGTTTAGACGGAGTAAAAGCGGCTCTGGTAGCGTTGACTGCTATTTTGGTACTTACTTTAATTTTACCAAATTATACCACTAGTGTGGCCGGTCCTTCTTATACCACCCCCCAACTGATATTCGTAGCCATTATTTCTTTAATTTTATATGGCGCTTTTGTATTGGTTCAAGCAGTAAGGCACCGAGATTTCTTTTTACCTCCTGATGGTGAGGGCAATGAAGAAGTGCATGCGGCCCCTCCTACAAAAGCAGTGGCATTTAGCAGCGGCATGTTACTATTGATATGCTTGGGTATTGTGGTTTTATTAGCTAAAGCTTTAGCTCCTGATATCGAAAACGCGGTTATTAATGCAGGTGCGCCAAAGTCATTAGTGGGTGTTATTATTGCTGGAGTAGTTTTACTGCCTGAAGGATTAGCAGCTTACCGTGCTGCAAGAAAGAACCGCTTGCAAACTAGTTTAAACCTAGCGTTGGGTTCAGCCTTAGCTAGTATTGGCTTAACCATTCCAGCGGTGGCTATTGTATCCATTATTACAGGGATGACCATTACTTTAGGGATTGACACCAAATCAATGGTATTGCTTTTACTTTCCCAATTTACAATCATGTTGTCGCTTGGTTCTGGACGGACCAATGTATTGCAGGGCGTTGTTTTATTGACTATTTTTGCTGCTTACTTATTTACCATTGTCGCACCGTAGCGAGGATTGGGATATGGGTAAAATGCATCAATGAACCTAAAATATAACCGTCAATCCATATATATTGTACTACTTTACCAGTTTGCATTATTGCTAGCACTCTATGCATTATGCAGGCTTGGTTTCTTTTTAGTCAATAAATCTCTGTTCAAACATCTTAGCTCGGCTGAGGTTGCCTATACCTTTTTTGGGGGTATTAAGTTTGATATAGTGGCTTTGCTATATATCAATTCTTTATACGTTATCCTACAGGCGTTGCCTTTCCCCTTTAAGTACCGACAAGGCTACCAACGCTTTACCAAATGGCTTTTCATCATCACCAATAGCATTGGCTTTTTGGCCAATTTCATTGATTTTGCCTATTATAAGTTTACACTTAAACGAACAACGGGCAGTGTTTTCTCTCAATTTAGCCATGAGAAAAACAAGTTAAAGCTTACCGCCGACTTCCTTTTGGAATACTGGCATTTGCTCATTATTCTGGTCCTGTTTATTGCCGCTTTTGCCAAGCTTAGCCAAATACTCAGCGCTCCTAAAAAAGTAAGTTTTAATTGGAAAACCTATATAGCCCAAACACTGGCTTTATTGCTTATTGCCTTCTTATTTGTAGGTGGCGTGAGAGGGGGATGGAAGCACAGTACTCGTCCAATTACTTTGAGCAATGCAGGTGATTACGTAAAGTCACCGGGCGATATGAGTTTGGTACTAAATACGCCTTTTAGCATCATGAAAACGCTAAAATCGCCAAAGCTTAAGCATATAGATTATTTTGATGAACAAACCTTAACCAAACTTTACAACCCTATTCATCAACCTAACGACACGGCCTCTTTTAAAAAGCTAAACGTTGTTTTCTTAATCATAGAGAGCCTGGGAAAAGAACATATTGGTGCACTCAATAAGGACCAACTCAATGGTACCTATAAAGGTTATACACCTTTTATTGATAGCTTAGTTGAGCAAAGTTTTACATCGAATGTTACCTACGCCAATGGACGGAAATCTATTGATGCCTTGCCTTCGGTAATTTCGGGCATTCCTTCCATCCGAGAACCTTTTGTACTTTCACCGTATTCGAGTAATAATACCACAAGTATTGCCAAGATCTTAGGAGATGAAGGTTATTACACTGCCTTTTTTCACGGCGCACCAAATGGTTCCATGGGCTTTTCGGCTTATACCAATTTGGCCGGCATTAGACATTACTACGGAAAAAACGAGTATAATAACGACGCTGACTTTGACAATATCTGGGGCATTTGGGATGAACCGTTTATGCAGTACATGGCCAAGACCATTAATACATTCAAACAACCGTTTTTTACGGCTTTCTTTTCTGTTTCTTCTCATCACCCCTATAAAGTTCCAGAAAAATATCAGGGCAAATTCCCAAAAGGCACCCTACAAATTCATGAACCTTTAGGCTACACAGATATGGCCATTCGAAAGTTTTTTGATGCCGCAAAAAAAATGCCTTGGTACAAAAACACTTTATTTGTGCTTTGTGCAGATCACGCCACCATGTCCTACCTACCCGACTACCAAAACGTTCCTGGCTTCTTTTCTATTCCTATTTTGTTTTATTATCCAGGTGGAAATCTCAAAGGGAAAACGGATAAAATCATTCAGCAGATTGACATTATGCCTACCGTACTGAATTATATGCATTACAAAAAACCTTATTTTGCATTTGGTTTTGATGCTTTAGACAATAAAACCACCAATTTTGCAGTTAACAACAACGATGGGAATTTTAACTTCTATGAAGGCGATTACCTTTTAGTGAATGATGGTACAAAATCCATCTCATTATTCAACTTAAAAACGGATAGAAGTACTACTAAAAACCTAATCAATCAGTTGCCAGACGTTAAAGCAGCAATGGAACAAAAGCTAAAAGCATTTATACAGCAGTACAATAATAGAATGATCAATAATCAGTTAACCTATAAAAAGGAATGAGGAAATTAGCACTCCAAATCATCGACTTTTTCTATCCTCCTTTTAAAAGATGGTTTTCAATTGGCACTTTTCGATATTTAGTTAGTGGTGGTGTAACCGCGTCATCGGGCATTATAGCCTATTTCGTAATTTACAACTACATTTTACACCAGCAGGACGTACAAGTAGCAGGATATTTAATTACGGCTCCAATTGCAGCATTAGCTTTAGAATCTGTATTCACTTTTTTAGTGGGCTTTATGCTGAATAAATATTTAGTATTTACCCAATCAGATTTAAAGGGCCGCATACAGCTCTTTAGGTATGGCACGGTGGTTTGTACAAATATTCTGCTCAATTATGCGCTAATGAAGATTTTGGTGGAGGGTTTTCAATTCTATCCATCCATTTCTAAAGCTTTCATCACTATTTTGTTGGCGGTATTTAGTTATTTTTCACAGAAGTACTTCTCTTTTAGGGTAAAAAAGACCAAAGACTGACAAGCTTCTCTTATCAAAACCGTTTGTTTTCTTGCATTCCTAGCTTAAATCAGGTATTTTAGCCCAATTAAGAAAATGTACAAAAATGAGCGATTTTAACGACTTTAATAACAAACAAGTTGCCAAATTGCCTAGGCATTTAAGGCAATTCATTGTTGAGCAAAATTACGAGAAATACACGCCAATTGACCAAGCGGTATGGCGTTATGTAATGCGCCAAAACTATAGTTATCTAAAGCACGTAGCTTATTATCCATACATTAAAGGTTTGCAAAGAGCTGGTTTAAGCATTGAGGAAATTCCCAATCTACAAACCATGAACGATAATTTGGGCAAAATTGGTTGGGGAGCAGTAACCGTTGATGGTTTTATTCCGCCAGCAGCCTTTATGGAATACCAAGCCTATAGGGTATTGGTCATTGCGGCCGACATTCGCCAGATCAATAATATTGAGTACACGCCTGCGCCAGATATTATACACGAAAGTGCTGGCCATGCCCCTATCATTGCAGATACCGACTACAATAACTACTTAAGTTATTTTGGTTCTATTGGTGCAAAGGCGATGTTTTCAAGCAAAGACTTTGAACTTTACGAAGCCATCCGCAAACTTTCTATTTTAAAGGAAGCTAAAGATGTAGACGAGGCAGAAATTGCCAAAGCAGAGAAAGATTTGAAATACATCTCTGAGAACATGGGCGAACCTTCTGAAATGGCCTTGCTAGGTCGTTTGCATTGGTGGACTGTAGAGTACGGCTTGATTGGAACTTTAGAAAATCCAAAGATTTACGGTGCAGGATTATTGTCGTCTATCGGTGAAAGTGCCACTTGTATGGATCCAAAAATCAAAAAGATTTGGTACAACTTAGATACGGTTAACTATTCGTACGATATTACACAAGAACAACCGCAGCTTTTTGTAACTCCTACTTTCCAGAACCTAATTGATGTATTGGAAGCTTTTGCAAATACTATGGCTTTCAGACGTGGTGGCGCAGAAAGTATTTTAAAGGCAATTGAGTGTAAAAACCCAAGTACTGCGGTTTATAGCTCGGGCTTACAAGTAACAGGAGTGTTTACCGATGTAGGCATTAGCGCAAACGACGAACTTACTTTTGTGAGAACTACGGGACAATCTGCTTTGGCCTTTGAAGGAAAAGAACTACCAGGTCACAGCAAAGAATATCATAAAGATGGTTTTTCGTCACCAGTGGGCAAATTAAAGGATTCTACAAAACCTTTAGAAGACCACAGTTTAGAAGAGTTATCGCAACTTGGCATTAAGGTTGGCCAGTTGGTACGTTTAACCTTTGAAAGCGACATTGAAGTAAATGGCAAAATCAAAGAGATCATCAACAAGGGCGAAAAAACGATTTTAATTGCTTTTGAAGAATGTACCGTAAGAGAAGGCAATGGCAATGTATTGTTCCAACCTGAATGGGGAACTTACGATATGGCGGTTGGTGAAAAAATCGTTTCGGTATTTAATGGTGCAGCAGATAAAGATGCCTACGAGGAACTGACTCATGTAAGTGAGCAGCTTACCCATAAATTGGCTTATGACGAGGCAACCAAGCGCCTACACCATCTTTACCAACAAGTTAGAAACATTAGGGAAACTGGCGAAGGACAAGAAAAATTAACAGAAATCTTTAATGAGCTTAAGACCTCTTATCGTTACGATTGGCTTTGTACTTTACAGATTTTAGAAATACTACATCATAAAGGTACCAACCCAGCTTTAGAAAACGAAGTAAGGATTTATTTGGAGATGAAAGCTGCTAACGAAAAAGAATTCACCAAGTTGATTAACGATGGCTTTCATGTGATTGCCAATCCAGTAACGCAGTTAATCACCGTAGAGGATTAAAATAGAAATCATTAAACTTACGAAGTTTAAAACTTCGTAAGTTTCTATAAAAATTGTCATTTCGAGCAAAGCGAGAAATCTCATGCATATCGTTAGATTTCTCACTTTGCTCGAAATGACATCAGTATTATTAATTATTCTTCTTAACGTACTTCGTTAAAATCACAATCATTTGCTCATTGATTTTCCCTTCAATTTGTTCATGATTATCATGCACCAATCTAATTCGCTTTACCACTGTTCCTTTAGGAGCACTAAAGTTTGTTCCTTTTACATCCAAAGCTTGAGTTAGCACTACCGTATCACCATTTTCGAGTACATTGCCAAAAGCATCTTGATGAACATCTGCTACTTCTAAGCCACTCAAAGCCCATTGAACAGTATCCTCATCCAAATCAACCATACTTAGCACACCACTTGCCCAATCTTCATCTTTATAACGTTGTAAAATACGATAGCTCAATGCCTGTACGCTAGGCTCAGGATTCCAGATACTTCCCTCTAACACTCGCCAATAAAAGCTTTGGTCCACAGCATCAACTTTCTCTAAACAATCATTACATAAGCCTACTTGATTTTCGATAGCGTCATCTTTTTTCGGACTAACCGTATAGGCGTTCACCGCTTCGGTTTTGCTGCACAATTCACACAAACCCTCGCTACGCTCTTTAAGTTTCTCTAACATCATTCTTCAATTATGCCGCAAAGGTACTCAATTAATCAAATAGGAATAGTTTTATGTCCACTATCACATTTTAGGAGCTTAAACTTCCCAAATTCTTATCTTTGCCACAATTGTAAAATCCAATATCCATGAATATCATTATTACGGGAGCCAGTAGCGGCATTGGCTTCGAAGCTGCATTAGAATTAAGTTTAGATACCAAAAACAAGGTGGTATGCATCGCCCGCTCTGCGGATAAACTGCGTAAACTTCATGAAATTGCAAAAAGCATTACCCCTGAATGCACCTTGCTTCCCGTAGCTTTTGATTTGGTGAATGATGACTATAATGCCTTGATTCCTTTCATTAAAGAAAGATTGGGAACGGTAGACATTTTGATTAACAACGCTGGCTCATTAATCAACAAGCCATTGTTAGAAACCACAGAAAATGATCTGGCAGCCATGTTGGAACATAATGTAATCAGCCACTTTAAAATGACCCGTTACATGCTACAGTTTATGGATAACGGTGGTCATATTGTAAATATTGGGAGCATGGGTGGCTTTCAGGGCAGCGTAAAATTCCCTGGGTTAGCAGCTTACTCTGCAAGTAAAGCGGCCCTGCACACCTTAACAGAATGTATGGCCCAGGAGCTGGTTCAAACAGGTATTAAAATCAATTGTCTAGCGCTTGGTTCGGCCCAAACTGAAATGTTAGAGGCTGCATTCCCAGGCTACGAAAGCCCAGTAATGGCGTTTGAAATGGGCAAGTATGTAGCTGATTTTGCAAGAACCGGCCATAAGTTTTTTAATGGGAAAGTATTGCCTGTAGCAGTAACCACACCTTAAAGATTTACATTTTTTTCGCGTATGTATGGGACTAATTTCAACGCAATGAAGAAACCGCTTATCCCCTACATCCGAGAAGAAATTAACACTCTCAAAACCAAACAACTAAACATCAAAAAACCACCCAAAGATCTAATAAGTTTTCCACATTTTTTGGTTGTGTAAATGTTGTTCGTTAAGTTTGAAAACAAACATGAAGAAAATCCTTGTCACCATCTTACTGCTCGGCGTATTTGCAATCAACAGCAAAGCACAAGATAATGTATCATTAACGATGCAATATCAGCGAATGATGGAAAAGGTAATTAGCCGTATTCCAGAGGTTGCTAATAACACTTCAAACAAAATCATGGACTTTGCTAAGTCTCTTCTGGGTACCAGATATCGTTATGCATCTAGCAATCCAGAAATTGGTTTCGACTGTTCAGGCTTTGTAAGCTATGTATATAAACAATTTGGTTTTAATGGTGCACGTTCTTCTGCTGATTTTGCTAAAAAAGGAAAAGCAATTAAACTTGCTGATGCAAAAGTGGGCGATATTTTAGTGTTTACTGGATCCAATGCAAGAGTACGCAGACCAGGACATGTAGGTATTGTTTATTCAAAAGATGCAGATGGCAATATCAAATTCATCCATTCTTCTTCTGGAAAAGCAAAAGGTGTAACCATTACCGAATTAGAAGGTTACTACAAAAATCGCTTCCTGAAAGCGGTTACTGTAATGGAATAAAAATCTACGCTTATGGCAGAGCTGAAAACAAAAGCCAATAACAATAGTGTTTCCGAATTCATCAACGCCCTAGCCGACGAAAAAAAGCGTCAGGATAGTTTTGCACTTTGTGAAATCATGGAAGAAATTTCTCAAGCTAAACCTAAAATGTGGGGCAATGCCATCATTGGTTTTGGAGATAAAGACCTTGTTTATCCAGACGGCAGACGAATCGATTGGATGGTGATGGCTTTTTCGCCTCGGAAACAAAACCTCACTTTATACCTAAAAGGAGGCTCTACCCATCCACTGTTAAGCACATTAGGCAAACATAAAACCAGCAAAGGCTGCTTGTATATCAAGACTTTAAAAGATGTTGATTTAGAGGTATTGAAGCAGATTATTGCAGATGCCAACGATTAAAGCAACAACACTTTTAAAGCATCCGATACTTTCCCGTACGCAATCAATTCCTTAGCGAATTCATGCAGCTCACGTTCCCTATTATTAGCATCTCCAATAGTGGCATCCATAATATCTTTCACGTTCGCATTCCACTGCATCTCCGAAATTTCCTCATCACTTGGCAAATGTTCTTCATTCCCGAGCAAACCTAAATCATTACCGGTAAGTACTTTTGAATGACGCACAGAAACAGGCAAAGCATTTACCCCTATGCCCAGTGTAGTAAGTGGTTTAGGCACCGTAAATAAACTTTCTGGTGTTACTCTGCTATACCAATTACCTCCCAAGCGAGCTACCAAATCAATTTTATGCTGATCGATCTTGCCTTCTGCATCTAAAATTTCCTCTTTGATATGAATGAGCTTAATTTCCGCCAAAATCAAATTTCCTGCACCATGCTGATCTCCCAATGGAATAATTTGATTAACTACGCATTCTAATTGCACAGGGGCTTCAGCTACTCTCGGCGGTTTCACCAACTGTGAAGTTTCCATGGTAAATCCAGCTTTTTCAAACTCATTTACTTCTTTACCATACTCAGTGCTCGACAAACTGGTTTGCTGTACCATTGCATAATTCACAATATTGATCACGCACTCTTCTACTTCCTTCACATTCTCCAGGGTATGTTTGGTGGTATTATCCCTCACCCTTCTGGCTGGCGAAAAAATACAAATAGGTGGATTAGTACTAAACATATTAAAGAAACTAAAAGGACTAAGGTTAATATTCCCATCAGCATCTATCGTGGAAGCTAAGCAAATTGGTCGCGGCGCAATCGCGTACTGCAAATAGTTTTGCAATTGCACAGGGGTTAAATCATCGCATTTAAGTGTCAACATGGTATTATTTGTTGAAAGGTTGGAAAAGGGTTGAAAAGCTTGAAAGTTATTTTTTCTTGACTTCTGTGCTGTCATTCCGACGTTAGGAGGAATCTACTGCTATAGGTACTTCACTAAAGATCCTTCGCTACGCTCTAGATGACAGAAGTGTAAATGCTTTTTGTTTTGCCTCTAGTCATCCTGAGCCCGTCGAATGATCTGTTTCATAAGAGCAAACACTTCGATAAACTCAGCGTGACACCAAACAAAGGGTTAGTGAAAAACAAAAAGTATTTCCACTTCTATCAGATTTAAAATAGGAAGGCTTACCTAAGTAAACTAAACCTTCCAACTATTATATCTACTTCTTCTTTAAAGCTAAAATTGAAAAATCAGTATCTACTTTTGTAATGGTATTACTTAAAGCACCCAAACCTGTGATTTCCATTTCCACGTGGTCGCCTGCTTGTAGCCACTGCACTTGATAGTTAGGATCATTTAACAAACCAGTTCCGTTAAGTTCCAAGAAACATCCTGTACCTACTGTCCCAGATCCAATCACATCACCTGGCAAAATGTCAACACCATAAGCACAACGCTCAATAATCTCGGCAAAAGTCCAGTCCATATCGGCCATGTTACCACTAGAAACCTCTATACCATTTACTTTACAGGTCATTTTCAAATTGTAGTTATTGCCTACATGGTTTTCTTTAGCGGCTACTTTAAATTGCTCCAATTCATCTGGCGTAACCAACCAAGGACCAATTACGGTAGAAAAATCTTTCCCCTTTGCCGGACCTAAGTTCAACAACATCTCTTCCATTTGCAAGGTACGGGCACTCATGTCGTTCATAATCGTATAGCCAGCAATATACTCGTCAGCTTCCGCAGCTTTAATGTTACGACCTTTTTTCCCAATCACTACAGCAACCTCTAATTCAAAATCAAGTTTCTGGAAATGATCTGGCATACATTCAATTTCACCTGGGCCCTGAATGGCATTATGATTGGTAAAATAGAAAATAGGATATTGATCAAACTCTGCAATCATGTCTACCTTACGGTTTCTACGCGCTGCCGCTACGTGTTGCCTAAACGCATAACCGTCTCTACAAGAAGTTGGGTGTGGCACAGGAGCCAAAAGTTCATAAAAAACTTCCTCTTTTGGAGATAGCTTTCCATCTAAAATATCTTGGTTGATTTTTTTCGCTCTTTCCATCAGTGGTTCCCCACCCTCCAAAAAAGCATTCATTTGATCTGGGATCAGCTTATCGCAAGAATTAAGGTTGTAAATATGTCCGTTAGCATAAATTCCTAAATGCTCCTTGTCTTCAGTTTTATAGGATACGAGTTTCATTGATATAAATATTTTTTGTTAGCGGTGTAGTTTCCACATCCAATGGAACAACAATGCAAATTGGAGATGGTTTATATTGGATTTGTGGTCAAAGCTATGAAAGCAATATGTGTTTTGCAAAATACATTATATTTTATTCTAAAAAACCACAGATAAACAAATAGTTAGCATACCATTTCTCGATTAACATTAAAATAAACATTTGTTCATATATGACTCAATATTGGACAAACAAAATTTATTAAATTTGATATACCTTACAAAAACACTAACTTCGTTAAATAATGCAACAAAAGATGACATATTACAATTTGCATGCTGCCGAAGTTTTCGCAGCGTACAGGTCGAGCATGCTATCTAAACTAATTTTCGCACAATACTCTTTATAAAACCCATTTTGGGAACGCCTTAAACATCTTTAAGCGTACGCTTTCTAAACGTTTTTAGTTTTTATTCGTTATATTTTAATTCTAACCAAATTAACCTTATAATATGCCTATTTATCACACTTTGGGGAGTATTCCTCCTAAAAGACATACCGTTTTCCGTAAGCCAAATGGCGATTTATATGCCGAAGAACTGGTTTCAACTGAAGGTTTTTCGAGCCTCTATTCATTGGTGTATCATTGCCATCCCCCTACTATTGTAAAATCTATTGGGGAACCTTACAATGTTGAGCCTAAAATTGCAAGAGAAAAGCATTTACGACACACCAGCTTAATTGGTTTCAATGTGAAACCCGAAGATGATTATTTAAAAAGCCGTAAACCTGTTTTAGTCAACAGCGATTTACACATTTCATTAGCGGCCCCTAAAAAATCAATGACTGATTATTTTTATAAAAACAGTCAGGCTGATGAAGTGATCTTTATCCATGAAGGTGCAGGAAAATTAAAAACGGGTTTTGGAGAAATCGCTTTTGAGTATGGAGATTATCTCGTTATTCCAAGAGGGACCATTTACCAAATGGAATTTAACGACGAGAATAATCGACTGTTTATTGTAGAAAGTTTCAGCCCCATTCGTACACCAAAAAGGTACCGTAATGCTTTTGGTCAATTAGAAGAACACTCACCATTTTGCGAAAGAGACATCAAAAGACCGCAGAACCTACAAACTTTTGACGAATTTGGCGATTTTAAGGTACTGATCAAAAAACAAGGAATCATGTACCCTTACACTTACGGTACCCATCCTTTTGATTTTGTAGGTTGGGACGGTTTCCATTATCCTTGGGCATTTTCAATCCACAACTTTGAACCCATTACTGGGCGTTTACACCAACCTCCTCCAGTACATCAAACTTTTGAAGGGCATAACTTTGTAATTTGTTCCTTCGTTCCACGCAAATACGATTATCACCCATTAGCTATTCCTGCTCCTTACAACCATAGCAATGTAGATAGTGATGAGGTTTTATATTATGTAGATGGCGATTTCATGAGCCGTAAAAGCGTGGTGAAGGGTCAAATCACCTTACACCCAGGAGGTATCCCTCACGGACCACATCCTGGTACAGTTGAAAAATCAATTGGAAAAGAAAAAACGGAAGAACTTGCCGTGATGATTGATCCTTTTAGACCTTTGATGTTAACGGAAGACGCCCTAGCCATTGAAGACGAAAGTTATCATAAGAGCTGGCAAATTAACGTGGAATAGCGAAAGAGCGTTGAGCGACAAACATCATCACACGCCAAACGCGGTACGCAAAACAATAAAACAATACAACCATTTAACATTCATACAAAATGTCGACACAAACATTTGCAGAGAAAATAGCGAAAGCACAAGATTTCCTTCCTATTAACGGAACGGATTATATTGAATTTTATGTAGGTAACGCCAAACAGGCTGCACATTACTACAAAACAGCCTTTGGTTTTCAGTCTTTAGCTTACGCTGGACCAGAAACAGGGGTAAAAGATAGAGCATCATACGTATTACAACAGGGAAAAATCCGTTTGATTTTAACCACTGCCTTAAAATCAGATAGCCCTATCTCGGAGCATGTGAAAAAGCATGGTGACGGCGTAAAAATTTTAGCGCTTTGGGTAGACGATGCCTACAGCGCCTTCGAAGAAACAACCAAACGTGGTGGCAAACCTTATTTGGAACCTCAAACACTTACCGACGAACATGGCGAAATACGCATGTCGGGCATTTACACTTATGGCGAAACCATTCACATGTTTATTGAGCGTAAAAACTACAATGGTGTTTTTATGCCTGGTTACCGCAAATGGGAAAGTGAGTACAATCCTGAAGATGCCGGTTTGCTTTATATTGACCACTGTGTGGGTAACGTAGGTTGGAACCGTATGAACGAAACCGTAAAATGGTATGAAGAAGTGATGGGTTTCGTAAACATTTTAACCTTTGACGATAAACAAATCAATACCGAATACTCGGCCTTGATGAGCAAGGTAATGAGTAATGGTAACGGCTACTCTAAGTTCCCAATCAACGAACCTGCAGAAGGTAAAAAGAAATCACAAATTGAAGAGTACTTAGAGTTTTACGAAGGCGAAGGCGTACAACATATTGCAGTGGCGACAAAAGACATTGTAAAAACGGTGAGAACCCTTAAGGCTCGTGGTGTTGAATTTTTGAGTGCCCCTCCGCAAGCATATTATGATATGATGGGCGAACGTGTGGGAGAAATTGATGAAGAAATTGCACCGTTAAAGGAACTCGGTATTTTAGTAGACCGTGATGAAGAAGGCTATTTATTGCAGATTTTCACCAAACCTGTAGAAGACCGCCCTACTTTGTTCTTCGAAATCATTGAGCGTAAAGGTGCACAAAGTTTTGGTGCCGGCAACTTTAAAGCATTGTTTGAAAGCATTGAAAGAGAACAGGCCTTGAGAGGTAATTTATAAAACCACTAGCCCAGTCATTTCGACTAAAGCGCAGTCCCGAATTTTCGGGTGAGAAATCTTTGAACTTGTTTAGCATTTTCAAAGATTTCTCGGCTACGCTCGAAATGACGAAACTAGTGAATCCTAACAGTGACCCAACAAATAATACAACACCACAAAAATAACAACGGTTGATAAGCAACCACCTCCTAGTTTCCAGGCACCCCAGCCAGCAAATATTGTTCTGAAAAAGTTATTCATATCTATCTCGATTGATGAATTAGGATAACCAAAATCAACTAATAATGTTTTCCTGACAGTGATAAATCCTTATTGCAGTACATTTTATTGTTAAAAGGAAGAATAACAAACATCCATTAGGCATATTTTGTTATTTTTGAAATTCACTAATGGGAAAAACAGAAACTATTAAGAAATCAAAGCTTTTACTTTTTGCCTATCACTTACAAAAAGCATTTGCACTATACCAAAAAAACGACCCTTTACGTTTAGCTGGCGCCACCGCCTTTTTTGCTAATTTCGCTATACCTCCCATTTTACTGATCCTCATTAGGCTGTTTGGTTTTTTTGTGGACAGAAAAATACTGGCTACTCGCTTATTTGAGCGTATTTCCGAAATTTTAATCCCAAGCAGTACCGAGCAAATTAGAGAAACCTTAAGAAATATTCGTGGGATCGACCATAATTGGTGGGCTACCATCCTGACTTTTGTCTTTTTCATTTTTGTAGCCACTACCCTATTCAACGTCATCAAAAACTCAGTGGAACAAATATGGAATATCGGCCAAGATGCCAAAATGGGTTTTCTATTTACATTAAAAATCCGAGGCCGTTCCATGATGATTATCCTATTGGCTGGAATTTTGTTCTTTATTGGTTTGGTAACCGATAGTATACAAGCACTAGTAACTACCTACCTCAATGGCTCTTCCGCTAATTTTGGCAAATGGTTACTATGGGTACTCAATCAAACCATTTTTACACTTATTGTAACCGTTTGGTTCACCATTTTATTCAGATTTTTAACCAACGCCAGACCGAGTTGGAAAATAGCTTTACAAGGTGGACTTTTAACAGGCATACTCTTTAACCTTGGGAAGTATGTGCTAAGAATTATGTTGCCCCTTAGCAATATCGAAAATATATATGGTGCATCAGGTTCAATTGTGCTGGTGATGCTATTTGTTTTCTACTCTTCTTTGATTTTCTATTTTGGTGCTTGTTTCATTAAGGTCATTAGTGAAAAACAGCACAAAGTTATACGGCCACTTAAAGGTGCACACACCTATGAGCTGATTGAAAAAAGCTAATAAAAAAAGCCCCGTATCCCGCACTTGCGGGACGGGGCTTTTTTCGAATATATTATTCCTTTAGTTTGAATTAAAATAACCTAAGACCTAAACCAAAGGTGAACAAGTTTAATTTGGTATCAGGGTAACCAGCCGAGTTCAACTTAGATAAACCTAATTCATATCTCAAATCAAAATTCAGTTTACCTAAATCTAAACCTGCGCCAAACTGCCACGCGAAAGCCTGACCTTTAAAATCGCCACTAAATATGTTTGATGCTGCTTGGTTAAAACTTTGGTCATCACTTAAAATAAAAGAAGCTACGGGTCCAGTGTTTAATCTAATTCCAACACCTGCTGCACCAATTTTAGTTCCTACCAACACAGGGACATCTAAGCTGGTAAATTTCACTTTACTTTCTAATCCGCTATTTTTTAGCGTAGTATTTTTACCAGAGATATATAACTCAGGTTGTAAATGTATACCAGCGGCACCAATACGTGTCCAGATTCCAGCGTAGTAACCTGCCCTATTATCACTACCAAAAGTATTTTCTGTACTAAACTTAGATAAGTTTAAACCGCCTTTCAATCCCATCTGAAATGAAGGGAGTATTTGGCCAAACGCAAAAAAAGAGCAGCAAACAAAAAGGGCCGCTAGTGTAATTTTTTTCATAAATTCTATTTAAATCATTTAAAGTGCAGTCTTTGCAGCAAAAATCTTTCCAGTTTCCTCTCTTCCTTTTGATAATTGCATTAAAATCTGACACGGCAAATATACAATGTCAGACATATTCATTTTTAAATTCAAGAAACTTTAGGCGCCACTTTTTCAAATCCCTGCATTTCAAAAACAGCTAATTTATCCAACAAGTTAAAATGCAAAGTGCCAAAGAAATTGAAAATACCATCATCATTTTTGCCCTCAATGCAAACCGTTTCCTTTAGTACGGGGCTGTTTTGGTTAGCTCCAGAGAAAAGCAAAGCCTCATCTTGGATAATGACGTTTTTTGCTTCGATTGCAAAATCATTTAAAAGGGCTAAAAAAGCCTTACCATTTAGCAATAGTTCTTTAATATTCATAACCCAAAAATTTAATGTGAAGATTAGTTTAAATTTAAACAAAATTATCGTTAAATAGTTCTAATATCCACCACAAAAAAGAGCTAAGATTCTGATTATTTGGCAAATCGAATCTACAAACGTTTCACCAACCTCTTAGGTTTTGAAAACCTAAGAGGTTTCCTACTAAAATAAACCCGACAAGAGCGAACACGTAGCCCAAGTTTACGCAAGGCAAAGTAAACCGGATGGCGGGACTTCATTTACCATGAGCACCACATTTGATTTTCTAAAAATTAAGGTAAACAAGAAGTAAGTAATGACCATCGCTAAATGCTGATTTTGTAGCAATTGCGTAACATAATGCACTCAAATGGAAAAAATATTTGTTTAGCTGATACAAATCTATACCTTAGTTTCGTAAAAATTCTTTAAGTGTTACACCCATAAATTACTCAAAATGAAGCGGTCACATTTATTTCAGATTGCTTCGCTAGTATTAAAACCAAATTATATAGCATGAAAATAACAGTAGTAGGTGCTGGTGCCGTTGGCGCCACCTGTGCAGATAACATTGCACGGAAAGAATTAGCAGAAGAACTAGTTTTATTAGATATTAAAGAAGGTTTTGCGGAAGGTAAAGCCATTGACATGATGCAAACGGCAACCTTGCTGGGCTTTGACACCAAAATTAAAGGTGTAACCAATGATTACAGCCAAACGGCTGGCTCGGCAGTAGCGGTAATTACCTCTGGTTTGCCTCGTAAACCTGGAATGACCCGCGAAGAACTGATTGGCATTAATGCGGGTATTGTAAAAGGGGTAGCTGAAAACATCCTAAAATATTCTCCGGACGCTATTATCATCGTCATTAGTAATCCAATGGATACGATGACTTATTTGGCACTTAAATCATTGGGATTACCTAAAAATAGAATTATTGGCATGGGCGGTACTTTGGACAGCTCACGTTTTAAATATTATTTGAGCCAAGCGCTTAACTGCAACCCTAACGATTTACAGGGGTTTGTAATAGGCGGACACGGCGATACCACCATGATTCCTTTAACAAGATATGCCACTTACCAAAGCTTGCCTGTAACCGATTTATTGGACGAGGCTACTTTAGAGAAAGTAGCGGCTGACACGATGGTTGGCGGTGCTACTTTAACTGGCTTATTAGGTACCTCTGCGTGGTATGCACCTGGTGCGGCTGGTGCGGCATTAGTAGAAGCGATAGTAAGAGATGAAAAGAAACTATTCACTTGCTGTGTAGCGCTTGAAGGTGAGTACGGTCAAAATGATATTTGCTTAGGCGTTCCTGTAATTATTGGGAAAAATGGTTGGGAAAAAATCATTGACTATAAATTAAACGAGAAGGAACAAGCAGCATTTAACAAAAGTGCTGATGCCGTACGCAACATGAACAGTGTATTGGCAGAAATGAAATTAGTTTAACTGATTAATTGTAAAACTGGTTAACCGATTCAACGATTAACCGATTAACCTGTAATAATGAAGACAATTTCAGTTCCTTTAATTTTAGTGAACTTACAAGACAACGGTTTCCACATTTTAGTGGAAATTGTTGTTTTTGGGGAGAAACAATTTGCAGTAGTTGACACTGGAGCTTCTCGCTCTGTTTTTGACAAAGGCCTTGTAGAAAAACACATACCCCATTTACAAGAAAACGAAGAGCAACAAGCCGCTACCATCTTTAGTAGCGCAACCACTTTGGTAGGCACCATTCCCCTACTGCAAATAGGCAAGTTAAAGCTATCAGACTATGAAACCGTAGCCATTGACCTACAAAGTGTTTCAGACACCTATATTCAGATGGGCCAGCCTGCTATTGCTGGAATCATTGGAGGTGATATTTTAATGCAGTTTAATTGCAAAATTGATTATCAAAAAAGAGTGTTGAGATTTTATAAAGACTAACTTAATATTAGGATCAATTAAAAAGTCTTAATGTCCCTTAATTTCTTAATGGTTTAATAAAAATTAACTATGCAAAAAACTATCCTGCTTTTAATGCTCAATTTTATTTCTATAATAGGATTCTCCCAAGAAATAAAAATCATAGACAAACCCATTACTTACGATTCTACTCGGATTAGATTATCTATTGAATATCTGAAAGAAAGACATGGCATTATCCAAAAAACGCCAACCATACAACCCAAAATAATTGTACTGCATTGGACGGCGGCTAAAACTTTCTCTTCTACTTTCAATGCCTTCAACACCTCAAAACTACCTAACGGCGACAGAAAAGATATTGCCAAAGTGAGTAGTTTAAATACATCATCACAATATTTGATTGATAGGGACGGCACTATCTATAGGCTTATGCCCGACAATTATTTTGCCCGTCATGTTATTGGCTTAAACTACTGCGCTATTGGGGTAGAAAATGTGGGTAGTGCCGATTTTCCGCTAACTGATGCCCAGTTAAAGGCAAATGAGGAATTAGTAAGATATCTAGCCAAAAAATATAAAATCGAATACCTCATTGGGCACTACGAATACACCAAGTTTAAAGGAACTACTTTATGGAAAGAAACCAATCCCAATTACCAAACAGGCAAAAATGATCCAGGAGTAGATTTCATGCAAAAGATTAGAATAAACATTAAAAATTTGAATTTAAAGGGCGCCCCTAAGAAGTAAAAACCTAGTAGATAATTATTTACAATAATTGCTTAACTTTAAGCTAATCAAACAAAATAAAAGCATGAAATTTTTAAAAATCTTCTTAGTGGTAGTCGTGGTACTGATTGCCATTTTTTTCATTGGGGGCATATTTCTTCCAAAAACTTATTCGGTAAACAGGTCTATCAACATTGCAGCGAAAGATACCGTAGTTTACAACAATATTGCCGACTTCAACAATTTCCTAAAATGGAACGCTTGGTCTAAAATGGATACTGCCACAAAATATGTGGTTACCGGAACACCAGAACAAGTAGGCCATCAATACCATTGGACAGGCGATAAAATGGGGGAAGGAGAAATGAAGATTACCGAAGTGAAACCTTTCGAACAAATAAAAATGGATTTGAAGTTTATCAAACCTTTCGAGAGTTTAGCAAATGTTGTATTTGATTTATCGAAAGAAGGAGATGATACAAAAGTAACCTGGACCATGAGTGGCGAACACAATATGATGAGTAAATGGATGTGCGTTTTTAAAAGCATGGACTCTATGATTGGTAAAGACTTTGAAGATGGCTTAAAATCATTAAAGGAAAAATCAGAACAGAAATAATCGTATTACTTCAATAATAGACTAAGCCCCGCAAGTGCGGGGCTTTTTTATTTGGCCCGGCCCAAAACCTTTTGCTCTTTATACTGTTAGTTAACGAACGGTAAAATTTCTACCGATTTTCAAATAATATTTTTTTATCTGCTTTTTTTTAAACTATTTGCCCTTGATGAATTTATTACTAGTTGAAGATGAACCCAATGTAGTATCAGTAGTGGTACGTGGTTTGGCTGCCGAAGGATTTAATGTGAGTGTGGCTCCTGATGGAAATACGGGAGAGAAAATGGCCTTGACCAATCATTTCGACCTCATTATTCTCGACATTATGTTACCAGGCATTAATGGGCTGGAACTTTGTAAAATCATCAAAAAAGAAAAACCTAATGTACCGATTATCATGCTTACGGCATTAGGTAGCACCGAAAATATAGTTGCCGGTCTTGATAACGGTGCCGACGATTATTTGATCAAGCCTTTTAAATTCGCAGAGCTTTTTGCTAGAATCAGAATGCTCCTACGTAGGTATAACGGCTCAATAAATCCAGACCAAGTAATCAACATTAGTGACCTACAGATCAACCTTACCGCTAAGAATGTGAAACGTGGAGATCAAGAAATCACATTAACGGCAACAGAATACAGGCTACTTGAGTTTTTGGCAAAAAACAAATCGAAAATACTCTCCAGAATTGATATTTTAGAAAATGTATGGGATATAGATTTTAACTTAGGCACCAATGTAGTGGATGTTTATGTCAATTATCTCCGTAAAAAAATAGACAAAAATAGCGATCAAAAACTGATACATACCGCCGTAGGATTAGGTTATGTATTGAAAGAAGCCTAATGCATATAGCCAAGAAAATCACTTTACTGTTTGCCATTCTATCTGCCGTTATCATTTCTTTGTTAAGTGGCTTTGTTTGGTATTTTTCTAATGAATTTGCTTTTGAGGATTTTTACAAACGTTTAGAAGCAAGGGTGAATATTGCCGCCCAAATTAAACTGGTAGAAGACGAGAACAACGATGCTTACTCTAAAATGCGGAGCCAATATCTGGAACGTCTGCCGTCGGAAAAGGAATATGTAATTAAGGCCGACACCAATAATCATCCGACTATTAATACCGACGACCTACTCCCAAAAAGTTTTTACGACCGCATTAAGGATGGCAAAATGGCTCGTTATCGCAAAGAAAACCATTTTTATGCAGGCAAGTACTTTGAAATCAACAAGCAGGGCTATATTGTAATTATTGCCGCTAACGACCCTTTTGGCTTTCGCGAACTGAAAGATCTTCAAAAAATATTAATCGCCGGCTTTTTCCTTTCCATCGTCCTTTCTTTTATTGTAGGTTGGAAATTTTCAAACTATACCCTTGACCCCCTTCGAAACATCATTAAAAGTATGAAGAAAATCAAGGCCGAAAATTTACACCTACGTTTAGATGTGAAGAGCTACGGTGGTGATGAAATGTCGGAATTGGCACAAACCTTCAACAATATGCTCAATAGGTTGGAGACAGCATTTGAGACACAGAATAATTTCATTAGCAACGCTTCGCACGAGTTAAGAACACCCCTCACCATCATTAGCGGTGAAGTAGAGTTGGCTATGGCCGCAGAAATGGGTTCCAAAGAACACATACAAGCCTTGGGCAAAATCAAAAGCGAAGCAGATAGATTAGAGCATATTTTAACCAGTTTGCTAGGCTTAGCACAATCAGGATTTAATGGAAAGATACAACCCCGGGAAGAAGTAAGAATTGACGAATTACTTTGGGAAATTAAAGATGCCGTTTATCAGGTACACCCCGAAAGCAAAATAGAGCTAGACTTAAATAAGCTTCCAGAAGATGAAGCCGCGGTAACCTTAAAAGCAAATAAGAACCTATTGAAACTTGCTATTACCAACATTGTAAGCAATGCCTGCAAATATTCTGATTTCAAACCCGTAAGTGTAAAGCTCGAAAGCAATAACAATTTATTATCCATTGCCGTGGTTGATCAAGGGATTGGCATTCCTCAGGATGATATCCAGCACATCTTCGAACCATTCTTTAGAGCTTCTAATACCAATAACTTTAAAGGCTATGGCATAGGCTTACCCCTATCATTAAATATCATCAGGTTGCACCGCGGTAGCATTGGCATTAAAACACAGGAAGGCTTGGGAACAGAAATTAAAGTAATGCTTCCCATAAATTAAAATTCTAATCTCATTCTAATCTCGCTCTTAAACGGCTATAATTTCTCTGCCCTAATATTGTATTAAATATTTATTTATTCATTTAACAATAAGGGTTATGAAAAGAGTATTAGTTCCAACAGATTTCAATGTAGAAAGCACTAAAATAATTGACGCCATTGCATTACACCAAGGATTAGAAGAAGTAACCGTTATCTTTTTACACGCTTTCAAATTATCAGACTCCATCACAGATATGTTGATGTTAAGCAGAAGGAGCCGCGACTACGAACATATCAATGATGAATTCAGTCAAAAAATAGATGCCTATACCGCAAAATATCAAAACAAGATCAAAGGTATCGGTGTAGAATTCTTTTATGGAAGTACCGCAGCAGCATTTAGAAACCTAATTGAGGGTTTGCAAATAGATCTTGTGGTATATCCTCAACGCTACAATTTCGCTCCAATTAACAAATACAGTATCGACCCTAAGTATTTAACAGCCCGTTGCGGTTGCGAAGTACTTGAACTGGATACTGATGTGATTGCTAAAGAGCAAGAGCTTTTCGAAACTAAAATGCAACCAGAAAAAGTTGCCAAAACGATCAGTGCTTAAGCTCATATTATTTAACATTTAAAAACCCAATATCATGCTGTTACGAAAAAACATACCTATTACTTACATATTTGGGAAAATTAAACAAGAGCTAATTTTCGTTGTATTATATTCGGTGGCCGTAGTTGTACTTTATCACAACTTCCATTTCACACGCATATCTATTCCCATTGCAGTGCCTGCACTATTAGGTACAATCATCTCTTTATTATTAGCATTTAGATCTAATCAGGCTTATGATAGATGGTGGGAAGCCAGAATTTTATGGGGTGCCATTGTAAACGATTCGAGATCATTAGCTAGACAAATCATGTCTTTTGTAGACAGTCCCTACGCTTCGGAAGAAGTAGATGCTTTTAAGAATAAGTTCATTAAACGACAAATTGCCTGGTGCTATGCCTTAAGCCAATCTTTAAGAGGCTACAGTTCTTCTAAAGGTTTAGAACGCTATTTAAGCCCTGAAGAGTTAGCTTATATCAAAAGACAGAATAATGTCACCATGGCTTTATTGGAATTACATGCCATGGACCTAAAAAAGGCCTTACAAGAAGGCTGGATAAACAAATATCAGCAAATTGAGTTAGACAAGACACTTAATGCACTTTGTAACCACATGGGTGGATGTGAGCGTATCAAGAAAACAATTTTCCCGGTAACTTATAGCAAGTACATCCATATGTCGATCTTTCTATTCATCATGATGCTGCCTTTTGGCTTGATCGAGTATTTTGGATTTATGGAAATCCCGGTAGTGATATCTATCTCAGTATTCTTCCTATTGGTAGAAAAAATGGCAGTACACTTGCAGGATCCATTTGAGAATAAGCCAACCGATACACCTACCACTACCATTTGCAGAACGATAGAAAAAGATCTTTGTCAAATGCTAGATGACCATAAGCTTTTCGAAGACAAAGCTCATGTGGATATGGCCCCAGTTGGCTCTTACTACATCCTGTAGGAAAGATTTTCTTAATGTTTGTTTTTTATCAAATCAGGAAGCCCTCCGAAGCGTAATGCTGGAGGGCTTATTTTTTATTAGCGATATAAAAGCTTCAATTTATCAGCTATAGCTTTACTTTCCAAAACACCTTCTTTTTCTGTTTTAAGCGCAGCGATATAGTACACCGCAAAAAGGACAGTCAAAACAGATACAATTAGATAACCTTTATTTAAGCCAAACAACAGGCCTGTTGACGGCTTGATAATAGCCTGAAAAACCATCATTAAAAATACACCAAAATATCCAGCATACGTACCAGAAATCTTATAAACCATGTATCTTTTATAAGCTAACGGCTTAAAACCTCTATATGCCTGTATGGCAAAAAACATAATGAAGGCTAAAGAAAACACCGCAAAGAAACTATCTTGATTGGATATTAAATTCTGCAATTGATATACTCCAAAAGCCGACAAAAAAATAGCCCAAATATATTTAATACCAAAAAATGAGAAAAAATGCTGTAAAAAGAGCTTCCGGTATTTTTTATTCAACCCTTTTACAATTGATTTTTCGATTTTAGTAAAGCCAGCCTTACCAAAAGACGTTCGTGTCTGGTTTACGGCATCCTGAAATGCTAAATTGGGGTCTTCCGTCATCTTTTCTTCTACCGCAGAAGCAACGTGATCCAAAATCTCCATTTGAACGTCAATGTATTTAAATCCAATCTCATCAAGATAGACTCTTATTTTCTCTAATTGTATTTTGCTTAGGTTCATATCAGGCGGTTAATATTTTCATTTTAGAGTGATAAACCAGTATCAAATTGTAGGCTTCAGGTTTAATAATAATTGCAGTTGGGCAATAAAATCTTTGGCTTCTTGTAATTTGTTAACCATTTCCTTATTCCCGCTTCTCGATAAGGAATAGTATTTCCTAAGTCTGTTATCAACCACTTCGGTGGTAGTTTCCAGAAACCCCTCCGCTTCAAGTTTATGTAGCGCGGGATACAAAGCACCTTCTTTCAGCGTTAGCTCACCTTTGGTAATCTGCTTCACCTTCTGAGTGATTTCATAGCCATACATCCTTTCATTTTCAGACAACAGCTTTAACACTATAGTTTGAAGCGTACCCTTGAACAATTCATTATTTGTTGACATATCCAAATATATATAAAATTCTATATACATAAGAAAATTATGTATATAGAATTTAAACAAAAAAAGCCTCCTCTACACAAGATAGAGAAGGCTTTAATTTTATATTTGATTTTAGAAAAAGAGACTAAGCGTCAATTTTCGCATATTTAGCATTACGCTCAATGAACTCTCTACGTGGTGCAACCTCATCGCCCATTAACATAGAGAAAGTATGATCACATTCTGCAGCATTTTCAATAGTCGCTTGCATTAGGGTACGACGAGCAGGATCTAAAGTAGTTTCCCACAATTGCTCTGCGTTCATCTCTCCCAAACCTTTATAACGCTGTACATGCACGCTATCTTCTTTACCTGCCCCTTTTAAACGTTGAATAGCAGCATCACGCTGTGCATCATTCCAAGCGTATTCAAAATCTTTACCTTTCTTCACTTGATAAAGTGGTGGTGCAGCAATATAAACGTAACCTGCCTCAATTAATGGCTTCATATAACGGAAGAAGAATGTTAAAATCAACGTAGTAATGTGCGACCCGTCGATATCAGCATCCGTCATGATTACGATTTTATGGTAACGTAGCTTAGTTAAATTTAAAGCTTTATCGTCTTCCTCGGTACCAATACTCACCCCTAAAGCGGTAAACATATTCTTGATCTCATCGTTCTCGTAAATCTTATGCTCCATTGCTTTCTCCACGTTCAAGATTTTACCTTTTAATGGAAGAATAGCTTGATAGTTACGATCACGACCTTGCTTAGCGGTACCACCCGCCGAGTCACCCTCAACCAGGAAGATTTCACATTTTTCTGGATCACTATCAGAACAATCGGCTAGTTTACCTGGCAAGCCAGAACCACCCATTACACTTTTACGTTGAACCATCTCACGAGCCTTACGAGCTGCTGCTCTAGCTGTAGCTGCCAAAATCACCTTGTTAACGATCATTTTAGCCTCTTTAGGATTTTCCTCTAAGTAAATACCTAAAGCCTCACCTACCGCTTGATCCACAGACCCCATTACCTCAGAGTTACCCAATTTGGTTTTGGTTTGTCCCTCAAACTGAGGTTCCGCTACTTTAACAGAAACTACTGCCGTTAAACCTTCTCTAAAGTCATCACCCGTAATCTCAAACTTCACGTTTTTCAACAAGCCTGATTTTTCAGCATAAGCTTTTAAAGTACGGGTCAAACCACGACGGAAACCCGCAATATGGGTACCACCTTCGTGAGTATTAATGTTGTTTACATAAGAGTGTACGTTTTCCGAATAGCTATCATTGTATTGCATAGCCAACTCTACAGGAATACCAGCTTTAATTCCCTCTACATAAATAGGCTCAGGAATTAACGACGGCCTAGTGCCATCCAAAAACTGAACGAACTCTTTCAAACCACCTTCAGACTTGAAAGTCTCCGATAAGAAAGTACCATCATCGTTCTTCTCACGCTCATCCGTTAAGGTTAAGCTAATTCCCTTATTCAAGAAAGCCAACTCACGTAAACGACCAGCTAAAGTATCATAACGATATTCAGTAGTTTGAGTAAAAATCTCCGCATCTGGCTGGAAAGTTTGGATAGTTCCCGTTTTATCAGAAACACCAATTTCCTTTACATCAAACAAAGGCTTACCTCTTTCATATTCTTGGGTAAAGATTTTACCTTCACGATGCACTACCGTTTTTACGTGGGTAGAAAGGGCGTTAACACAACTTACCCCTACCCCGTGCAAACCACCAGAAACCTTGTAAGTATCTTTATCAAACTTACCTCCGGCGTGCAATACGGTCATTACAATTTCGAGGGCTGATTTGCCTTCTTTTTTATTGATACCCGTTGGGATACCACGCCCATTATCCTCTACGGTAATGGAGTTACCCTCATGTATCGTTACAAATATATCTGTACAGTAACCAGCAAGTGCCTCATCAATAGAGTTATCTACAACCTCATAAACCAAGTGGTGCAAACCTTTAACTCCAGTATCACCAATATACATCGAAGGACGCTTACGAACAGCTTCCAAGCCTTCTAAAACCTGTATATTATCGGCCGAATAATTTGAGTTTGGATCTTTTTCTTCGCTCATATTTTATGTTCAAATTTAAGAATCAAAAATACGCAATTTTTATGGATTTCAGGGCATTGTGGATAACTATTCGAGTGTTAAAATCATCTAAAAAGTGTCACAATTTCATCGACTTACAAAAGCGTTTTCGCACACTCAAAAAAAGACTTCACATCCAACAAAATTGTTTAATAAGCGCCTACTTTTAGGATGTTCGGATTTGATTTTTATATTTGCTAAAATTTAGAAGGACAGAATGAAACTAAACACAGTAAAATTTAGCGGATTAGCTACTGCAATTGCCATCGTTTCTGTGATGAGCGCTTGTGGAAACAAAGAGACAAAAACCGAAGGCACTACAACCAAAACCACCGTAAGTGTAGACGCCAATAAGGATAAAATTGTATTTGTAGATTCAGATTCATTGCTGAACCAATATGAGTACTTTAAAGTATTGAAAACCAAAATGGAAGCCAAAGGAAAAGCTGCTGATGCAGACCTTAAAGCAAAAGGACAGGCTTTCCAGCGCGATATGCAACAGTACCAGTCGCAAGCTAACAGCATGACTGCTGAACAAAGAGCTGCCACAGAAGAAAGATTGGGTCGTAAACAACAAGAATTACAAGCTTACCAACAAAATGCTGGTGCTGCTTTCCAAAATGAGCAAGCTAAGGAACAAGAAGCGCTTTACAATAAAGTAGCAGATTTCCTTAAAACCTATGCAAAAGAAAAAGGCTACAAAATGGTATTGAAATACCAAAAAGGAATGGGAGATATTCTTTTTGCTGATGAAAGCTTAGACGTAACTACAGAAGTAATCAAAGGCTTAAATGAAGCTTACAATAAAGAGAAAAAATAAAAAATATGAATCCTTTAAAGCCTCGCTACCGCGGGGCTTTTTTTTTGGAATTTAGTTCTAAATAGCTTAAATTAGGTTCTACCTATGGAACCACGTCAAACATTATTTTGGGAGATCAAATCACTCCTTCAAAACGCATTTGCCGATCGCCTAACTACAAATAGCGATGGCTCTTTTTTATATATCGAAGAAACTGGATTTTGGATTGGCAGCAACCCTAACAGCCTGTTAATTGGCTTTGAATACTGCTATGAAAATTATAACAATAGTGATATTGCAGCAGACTCTGACCGTATATACCAGTCTATCTTCAAGTTGCTAACCAACAGGATAAAGATTACCAAGTATTTTAAAGGCGAACAAATGTTTAAAACAAAACTTGAGGTTGAAATTAATGAGAATCAGTTAGAAAAAATAGGAAGCGAATCTGCTTTGCTATTTTATTATTGGAAAAAAACAACCACAGAAACAGAGTTTAAACCAAAAATAATAGAAAAAAGCCTTTTACAGCACTATAGAGATAATCACTAGACAAATAAATCTATTTTCAACCACAGCTGCCAAGCACTGTAACCTTTTCCAACTTTCTTGCCTCTAAGCTGTTATTATTCAACAATGATGAGCAATTATAAGCAGCAAGCAGCCTTAGAGCTTCAATTCTGGAGACTGGAAGTGATGAAAAAACCATCGCTGGTGGGAAATATTGCGACTAAGATGCAGGGAAAAATCAACAGCTATATCCCTCAAAAAGTACATAATGCCATTACTGCTACTATAAAACAAATGGTAAAAGCTGTACTTTTTGGTTCGGAAATCACCAGCTCTGATTTGCCGCCGACAGAGATGAGCCTACTGCATCGCGAAGCTTTAGTAAAAACCAAGATAGACAGCTATTGCAAAACCGGCGCAGCCGAAGGCGGGGTTACCGGTGCAGGTGGTTTTTTAATGAGCATGGCTGATTTCCCCATACTCATTGCCATCAAAATTAAATTGTTATATGAAATAGCAGCGCTTTACGGCTATGATGCCAGTGATTTTAGGGAACGTTTGTACATTCTACATATTTTCCAGTTGGCTTTCTCTAGCAAAACAGGAAGTCAGAAAGTATTGGCCCAAATGGAAAACTGGGACGAAAAGCTCTTCTTACTTCCTGAAAATGGTGACCAGTTTGACTGGCAGACTTTCCAACAGGAATACCGCGATTATATCGACCTTGCCAAGTTAGCCCAATTGCTTCCTGTAGTAGGCGCTGCAGTAGGTGCTGTAGCCAATTATCAACTCATTAAAAGGCTTGGAAAAACAGCGATGATGAGTTATAGGATGAGAGCATTAAAGCTATGAAGGCTAACAGAGATTACTAAATTACTTCTAATTTTCTTGAGCCATCTTAATCATTATATCCAATTCTTTAACTATACTTTCCATATTATCAGAACCTCCCACTTTCTTAAATCTAATACGTCCTTTTCCATCGATAATAAATTTAGTAGGAATTCCTGAAACTTGGTATTTCTCAATTACTTCAAAATCTTCCGAACCATCTTCTTTTTGCCTATCTAATAATACCTCAAAGGAATATCTTTTATTTGTTGCCATCCAATCTTGGATATATTTCTTTCTATTTTTTACTCCTTCCCAAGTATTGATAAACAAAAATACTACATCGGGATTATTTTTATACTTATCCACAGCCGCTTGCATACCAGGGAACGATGCAATGCACGGCCCACACCAAGTTGCCCAATAATCAATAATAACTATTTTTCCCTTCAATTTCTCTAATGAGACCACTTCACCTTTCAAATTATTCAACACAAATTTAGGTGCTGGAAAATCGACCATTTCCTTCCTGAAACGCTCCTCTATCTTTCTTTTAGCATTTTGTTCCAGTTTTTTATAATACATGTCAAATGCTTCGTTTCCAATATACACTTCCTTCAACAATGACTTTATTTTCTCACTATTATACCCGGCAAGTATAAACTTTTCCGAATGCTCAATCACCTTTTCCCTCTTCTCATTTTTTAGAAGCTGGTCAATATAAGCTTCAATAATATCAATGTTTGAGCCATACTTTACAACTGCCGCTTCTGCAACACTTAAAGCTTCTGAATATCTCCCAAGCATACTCAAGATTCTTATATAAGTACCCACATAAATTTCATAGAAATCGTCTAGCGACGAGAAATATTCCTGCTGGGATGTAAAGTTTGCCGGTGTCTTTTCATACTTTAAGCTATCAATCAGGTCTAGTGATCTTTTAGACATTTTCGCTGAAAATTCCAGGTTCACCCTTTCTTTGAGATTTTTAGATGAAAATTTATTATAAACGATTGCACGGGTCAATTTCGAATCAAATTTTTCCACATAATGCTCTACCTTATCGTATTTGTGAATACTAAAAAATGCTTCTCCTAAACCTAAAAATTCAAATTTTAGTCTGGCCAATTGCATCTCATTACTAAGTCCAAAATCTTTCACAAGCTGATTGCCCCTCTCTTCTCGTTCATAGGCGTCTTTAAAAGCTGGCAATCCACGAATGGCTAATGACAGCGCATAAGAACCGCGGGGAAATTTTGCTTTAGTCAAATTATGAACCGAATCACTCTCTTTTTTAAGACCAATTATCGAGTATATTTGCGCTATATTTAATAGGGTTTTTTCCGACAATTGCTGTTGGTTAATAGCTTTAATCTGATTAAATCCAACCTGTTTACTCTTCACTACATCTATCGCATTTAAAGTTGAAAGGTAGTCGTTAAAATATTTTTCTCTTAAAGTCGGGCTCTCTTCAAAAGCATTTTCATAACATAATAAGCCCTTCGCCTTATCAATTTTAATCTTTGCAAGCCTATTTCCTAAACCTGACAAGAGATAACCTTCGAGAAAACTGCTTTCAAACACATTTCTGTCATTTTGATAGAACTTCGTATAATAACCATTAGGATTTTCATCTCGAATTCCGTTTGCTTCAAAAGCAAATACAGCAAGCTTAACGGAATCTGGCGCTATAAATTCTCCATCATAAACTAATCCATTTTTGGTAAGCTTCACTTTAGTTTTCGCATAAGATTCGCGACTAAAAATAGATGTTACCAAACAAGAAAGACCTTCGAATCTACTTAAATTCCCATCTTTAGGATCATAAATAAACTTAACCACACTACCTGGATTAGGCTTTGGGTTAACAAACTTAATGTTTTGGGCTAAAACTCCCCGACCAACCAAAATAAACACAGTAATGAAAGCCAAAATTTTCATGGTATAACTAGTAATCTGTTTAAAAAATAAAATCAACTAAATATATAGTTAATAAAATTAGCATGCAAATCGCTTCACAATTACTAACTAAATAACTGTTCCATCTAGCGAAACATGATTTAATCAAACCTAATTATGCCTTCCCGAAGACCTTGAACCTTTTAGGTTCCACCTTTTTTAACTACCTTTGCGGCTTATTTTTCAGCAACATGATTTCAGTTTCAAACCTATCGTTACGTTACGGAAAACGTACACTATTTGAGGACGTTAACCTAAAATTCACCCACGGCAATTGCTACGGTGTAATTGGCGCAAATGGCGCAGGTAAATCTACCTTCATGAAGATTTTATCTGGCGACGTTCAGCAAACTAGCGGTTCGGTGGCCTTTACCCCAGGCGAACGCATGGCAGTACTTAAGCAAAACCATTACGAATTTGACGAATTTCCTGTCATCGAAACCGTAATGATGGGCCACAAGCAACTGTACGACATCATGAAGGAAAAAGACGCCATCTACATGAAGGAAGATTTTACCGAAAAAGATGGCGAACGTGCTGGAGAATTAGAAAATCTATTCGCTGAAATGGACGGCTGGAACATGGAAAGCAATGCTGCAACCATGTTGAGCAACTTAGGCATCAAGGAAGAATTCCATCACAAGCTACTGAAAGAATTAGATGGTAACCAAAAAGTGCGTGTATTATTGGCACAAGCATTATTTGGCAACCCTGATATTCTGTTACTGGATGAGCCTACCAACGATTTGGACATTGATACCATTGCTTGGTTGGAGAATTTCTTAGCTGATTACCAAAACATCGTATTGGTAGTAAGTCACGACAGGCACTTTTTAGATGCGGTTTGTACGCACATCGTGGATATCGATTTCAGCAAAATGAGCATCTACACCGGTAACTATAGCTTCTGGTACGAAAGTAGTCAATTAGCATTGAAACAACGTTCAGACCAAAACAAGAAACTAGAAGATAAAGTAAAAGAATTACAGGAGTTTATCCGCAGGTTTAGCGCAAATGCTTCTAAATCTAAACAAGCAACTTCACGTAAAAAAGCTTTAGATAAAATTGATATTTCTGAAATCAAAGCATCTAGTCGTAAATACCCTGCAATCATGTTCAACAACAATGGCGCTCGTGAGGCTGGGGACCAAATTTTACAATTAGAGAAATTAAGCAAAACTGTTAATGGTGAAGTGATGTTCAAAGACATCAGCTTCATGGTTAATAAAGGTGATAAAATTGCAATTCTTTCTCAAAACAGTTTAGCTACCGCAGCTTTTTACGAGGTGTTAAACGGTAATGACAAAGATTACACTGGCGAGTTTAAGTTTGGGGTAACCATTAGCATCGCTGATATCCCTAATGATAATACTGAGTTTTTCGCGAACAAAGATGAAAATTTGGTAGACTGGTTACGTGAGTACTCAGGCACAGACGCTGACGAGCAATTTGTACGCAGTTTCTTAGGCCGTATGCTATTCTCGGGTGAGGAAGTAATGAAAAACGTAAAAGTGCTTTCTGGGGGTGAGAAAATGCGCTGCATGTTCTCTAGAATGATGTTGCAACAAGCAAACTTCTTATTGTTTGATGAACCTACCAACCACTTGGATTTGGAATCAATCACCGCTTTAAATAATGGCATGAAAGATTTTAAAGGCACAATGCTATTTACTTCACGAGATCACGCATTAACAGAATCAGTTGCCAATCGTATTATTGAAATTACTCCAAAAGGAATTATCGATAAGTTAATGACTTACGATGAATACATCAACAATAGTGATGTTGCGAAACTGAGAGAAGAGATGTACAAATAATCAAGGTCCTATCATTACGATTAGACCTTCAAATCAACATCATTAAAGCATAATCTAAATGATGGAAGCAAATAAAAAAAGCCCCGCAGGTGCGGGGCTTTTTCGTTTGCTTGGTTGTAAATATGTTATGGGTTAAACGCCAAAGAAACATAATACATTGCACCAACTTCTGGGTTACCATAAGAAGTGAAGTAGTATTTGTTCAAGATGTTTGAACCACCAATTTTAATTACAGAATTCACTGAAGGAACTTTCAAGTTCACCTGTGCATCTACAGTACCAAATGCTGGCACTTCGCCACCTGCAAATGACGAGAACCAGATGAATTTATCTTGCCAACGATAGTTCACGTTGAAACCAAAGTTTTTAAATAATTCGCGGTTGCTTAAACCAATATTATAACGAATTTCTGGAGTATTGAAATCGTTGTTATAATCAGTAGGCAAATCATTTAATTTATTATAAGAAACGTTACCTGATACCGTATACTTGCCCATGATGTAATCCAAACCTACCGCACCGCCATAAGTTGTAACCTTACCTTTAGCGTTTACAGGCACACCAAATTTCACATATTGCGGATTAGCATCCCGACCATGGTCTTGATACACGTTTACGGCAGTAATAAAGTTTTTATATTGATTATAGAAACCATATATATCTAATAGAAAATTAGAACCTAACAAACCTTTATAACCTAACTCGTAAGCGGTAACACTTTCTGGACGAACACCTGCAGGATCAAATGTATACTGCACTAGTGGTCCGGTTCCAGCAACTGCTTGTCTGAAACTTGCTTCGGTATAAGGCTTATTGGTTAGCAAGCTATATTTATTAAGGAATGACGGTAAACCACCTATTAAACGTTGGCTACCTCCACCCACTGACAAATCGATATATTGATTTTGGGTTGTTGGATTACGGAAACCTGTTTGAAAAGACATCCTAATATTAGAATTTTTAGCTACTGTAAATACTCCAGTTACACGTGGTGTAAAACGGCCCTCAAAATTCTGGCTCTTATCATAGCGGCCTGCTACAGTTAACTTAAACACCTCACCAAACTTCCTACCTAATTGTCCAAAGGCTGCATACTCATCAATATTTATCTCTCTATTCAAATCGTCAAAGATTGTACCTCCAGAGTTTAAAGCAAACCTACGAGCTGATGCACCAATTTGAAGTTCAATTTCATTGTTGAACATTCTCGACAAATTGTACATTCCCTCATAATGATACAGATTTGATTTATCGTTGAATTTGGCACCATAAACACCAGCATTCATATTGGTCTGACTGATATAAGTGTTTTTAATCTCGTTGGCATAGTTAGCATACTGTGTAGAACCAGGAAGTACTCTTCCCGCATCTGCTGCACTACGAGCAGCCGCATGCGCTTGCGCATCGGTTACGGCTGGATTAGATGCTCTAGCTCCGATATAAGTTCCTACGTATTGAGGGAACCAGGCAGTTGAAGCTTTAGTTTTTTCATTAATATAACTACCTAAAATAGAGGAAATATAAGAATCACCAGAACGTTCTTGGGTAGTATAAGCTCTTACATAAAAGTCTTCGCCTTTAAGTTCTAATTTATATAATCCAATATTGAAGTTACGTAGTGAATACCTATCAGAACCGGTATAAACCGAGGTACCTGTACCCCAATTAGCCAAAGCTGTTAATTGAACTGTATTACTCAGATTGTAGTACAAACCTCCAGACATTTTTAAAGATTTCGTATTATAATCAACCAAATCAACTTCATTATATCCAGTCCTAGATACATTTTGATTAGGCAATAAACCCGGTGTATTTATACCTAAATAAAAAGGACGGGTAGTTGCATTTGTACTTAAAAATCCATTTAATGCCGCCAATTGCGCCGGTACAGCTTTAAAATCATCTATTTGCTTAGAAGTCGGAACTGTTGTACCAGGTAAACCAAGCGCAGCTTTTACAAAACCAGAAGTACCTGCATTTAGCACAGAATTTGCCACAGACCTCATATTCTGACTAACTTCATCACCGTAAACATTTACTCCATCATAATTTGGATCCGATTGACGATTTCCAGATTTCGGCATGTTAGCAGCCCTATCAAAGTTAGAATAATTAGTACCATACCAGTCTCTAGCTTGCAGGAATGAGAAAGCAAATTTAGCACCGAACTTATTATTCCAAGATTTAGCCATGCGCATATCAAATTGTTTAAATTCTTGCGCAGACGTATTGTTATCATTAACATGGTTTACCCCAGTTTTCAACTGAAAACTAGCTCCTTGATATTTAAATGGATCTTTAGAAGTCATTAACAAGGTACCACTAATACCACCTGCACCATATAAGGCAGATGAAGCACCTGGCAATAATTCCACATTATCTACATCAAGCTCCGTAATACCTACAATATTACCTACAGAAAAGTTCAAGCCTGGTGCTTGATTATCCATTCCATCAATTAACTGATTGAAACGGGTGTTACCGTTAGCGTTGAAACCTCGAGTATTATAAGACCTAAAAGTCAAACTTTGAGTACTCATTTCAACCCCTTTAATGTTTTGGATGGCATCATAAAAGGATGGTGCTGCAATTTCTTTGATTTGGGCAGCCCCCATACGTTCAATAGTTACCGGCGACTCAAGGATACGCTCAGGCGTTCTAGAAGCGGAAACTACCACCTCTTGACCTAAAATAGCGCCAGATTCCAACTCAAAGCTCAAATTACTTGCAGAACCTGTAATCTCTCTTTCAACGGTATTAAAACCTACAAACGATACAGAAAGTGTAAAAGGAGGTTTTTCTGTAGTAGTGAAAGAAAATTTACCATTTTGGTCGGTAGAAGAACCTATCGTTTTTCCCTTCACTGTTACACTTACTCCCGGAATCGGCTCTTTAGTTAGTTTATCGGTAACGGTACCGCTAACTACAATGCTTTGAGCAATGGCTGCGAACCCTGTCCACAGCAAAACACAAAGCATAAGAAATACTTTAGTAATAGTTTTGTTCATACGTCTGTAGTTTATATTGTTTATTTTAACATAAACTTAATACATTTTTTGGTACTTACAAATTTTTATTCTGCCATGACTAAAGCATTAATTAAAATTAGATTGTCATTCATTTCATTTTTATAATTAAATTGGCTTCGGCCTAAAAGCAAACCAAAAACAAGATCCAACACCGATGAACAGAGTTAAAGCGCTGATATGTATTCTTATTCCTATTCTATTGGGATACTCCTTAAATACAAAATTTGGTGACCTTCCTCCCATATTAAAGTTCTTAAATCCATTTACAGGGTTTTGGCAAAATGCAGAAGGAATGTCTCCATCCAAAAACAAAAAAATTGTATTGAAAAATGCCAAAGATAAAATAGAAATTGCCTTTGACGACCGCATGATTCCGCATGTGTTTGCTCAAAACGACCATGATTTATACTATGCTCAAGGTTATGTCACTGCAATGCACCGACTTTGGCAAATGGATTTCCAAACTCGTTTTGCTGCTGGAAGAATATCAGAAGTTGTAGGGGCAAAAGCCATTGAAGTAGACAAATACCAACGCCGAATGGGTATGGTATATGGTGCAGAAAACTCGTTGGAAGGAATGATGGCCGATCCTCACGCCAAAGAAATGCTTTTAGCCTATACCCAAGGCATCAATGATTACATTAAATCATTGAACCGTTGCAACCTACCAGTAGAATATAAATTATTGGACTTTAAGCCCGAGCAATGGACACCAATAAAATGTGCCTTGTTACTTAAGCAAATGTCGGCCGTTTTGGCCATGGGGTCTGACGAATTTTACATGACCAACATACTTAAAAAATACGGCCCTGCAATTACTAAAGACTTGTTCCCTGATTATCCTTTTAAAGAAGACCCTATTATTCCGGTGGGCACTAAATGGGATTTTACTCCCCTGCCTATTCCGGCCACTCCCAAATCTTTCACCGACATGATGAGCACTAACATTGCCACTAAGCAAAAAGAAGAAGGCATTGGAAGTAATAACTGGGCGGTATCTGGCGCAAAAACAGCTTCGGGCTTCCCTATTTTAGCTAACGACCCGCATTTAGATTTAACACTTCCCTCTATTTGGTATCAAATCCAATTACATGCTCCCGGTGTAAATGCATATGGCGTTTCTCTTCCTGGTGCTCCTGGAATTATCATCGGTTTTAACCAAAATATAGCTTGGGGAGTTACCAATGTAGCGGCCGACGTGCTTGACTTTTATCAAATAAAATTTAAGGATGATAAACATCAAAGCTATTGGTACAATAACAAATGGCAAAATACAAAGCCTCGTTACGAAAAAATTAAAATAAAAGGCGCAGCCGACATTGTAGATACAGTACTTTATACCCACCATGGTCCTGTGGTTTATTTCCAAAAGCCTAATTACGGTAGAGCAGCCAACGTTCCTACAGGCCATGCCTTACGCTGGATTGCTCACGATAAATCAAACGAACTAAAAGCATTTTACCTACTAAATAGAGGAAAGAACTACAACGATTATCGTAAAGCTTTACCTTACTTCACGGCTCCCGCACAAAATTTCATTTTTGCAAGTGTTGATAATGATATTGCCATTACACCAAACGGTAAATTTCCGTTAAAGTGGAAAAACCAAGGAAAATTCATTCTTGATGGCACAGACCCAAGCAACGATTGGCAAGGTTGGATTCCCGCAGCCCAAAACCCAACCGTTAAAAATCCACCACGAAATTTTGTAAGCTCTGCTAACCAGTCGTCAACTGATCCAAGCTATCCCTATTATATTAACTGGGAATTCGCTCCTTACGAAAGAGGGAAGCGAATTAACGACAAATTGAAAGCGATGGAAAAAATCACCGCTGATAGTATGCGTAACCTACAAATGGATTCTTATAGTATCATGGCCGAAAACCTAATACCTTACCTACTTCCATTGGTAAATGCAGCCAACTTAAACGCTACTCAAAAAGAAGCATTTAACCTTACTTCGAAGTGGAATAAGTATTTTGACGCCAAATCTGTTGCTGCTAGTGTTTTTGATTTGTGGACAAAAAGACTGTCTATTGAAATTTGGGATGACGAGTTTAATGACAAGCAAAATCCAATGCGTTACCCCTCTAGAGATAGAACTATTGAATTGATTCAAAAAGATCCAAACTCCAAATGGTTCGACAATGTGAATACTGCTAAAAAGGAAACCCTATCTGATTTAGTGAATAGCTCATTCAAATACGCTTGCGATAGTTTGGAAAGAAAATATGGAACAATAGGCGAGCATTGGCAATGGGCAAATGTAAAAAACACCAATGTGCCACACTTAGCTAAAATACCTGGATTTGGCTCTAAAAAATTGCTTATCGGTGGCTCGAAAAGTACCGTGAATGCTTTGAGCGAAAGTAATGGACCATCATGGAGAATGGTGATAGAATTAGGTAAAACTCCTAAAGGACATGGTGTTTATCCAGGTGGGCAATCTGGGAATCCCGGTAGTCCTTTTTACGACAACATGATTGACACTTGGGCTGAGGGCAAACTTTACGACCTCTTCTTTATGCAATCGCCAGACGACAAATCAGGAAAAATTATCTCACGTTATAAAATTTCAAAAAAATAAAATGGTCTTTATCGTTATTCTCATCATATCATTTGCCTTACAATCATTTTTCCCTTGGTGGGTAGTGATCGTAGTATCATTTGCCACCTGTGGCATTATTGGAAAAACTGGAAAAATTTCTTTTTGGCAGCCATTTTTAGCCATCCTTGTACTATGGACTGGCATGGCGCTGTACAAAAGCATGCCAAATCATCATTTATTGGCCTCAAGAGTGGCCGAAATGTTTGGATTAAAAGTATGGCCAGCAATACTAGTAGTTACCGCTATTATTGGTGGTTTGGCAGCTGGTATTAGCGGTTTATGTGGTTATTACTTTAGAAAATCAACGATTACATCAAAAGCCAAATCGTAATCAGTTAAAACTTTGTATTTTTGCCCAGTGAATTCAAGTCCTGGGCATTTTTTTTCTATCAGCAACGAGCAAGATTTCAATGAATCGGCCTTAGCTGTTTTTAGGCATCAAGCGGTTAATTGCGAGGTCTATCGTCAGTATATTTCTCATCTTGACGTTAATCCG
>Ga0206117_100421_pt1 | contig 46347 bp, 37 predicted proteins | sample 3A5Ametagenome_FD_177997 | JGI IMG/M metagenome (GOLD analysis project Ga0206117, IMG submission 177997) | Enriched microbial communities from leaf-cutter ant dump, University of Wisconsin, Madison, United States - 3A5A | ecosystem: Environmental > Terrestrial > Nest > Insects nest > Nest dump... | reverse complement strand
ACCAACCCTATAACTAACTGTATCTTGCCTTTTACAGTTTCTTTAAACCTTTTATATCGTTCTTCCCTGCTTCAACAATGCTTATCGCATACCCTCCGGCCGGAGCACAGAATTGAGACAGTTTGGACTTATTAGAAATCACTACTTTTCGAATTGTATATGCCTGCGGATTGGTCTTATAATGAGCATCTTTTGCATCGCTATATATTGTAGCAATATATGTTTTTGCCGGATCGAGATAATCAAATGTAATAGTTGATGTACGTCCGTTTTCATCACATACACTTCCTATAAACCAATTATTTGAACCTTTTGCCTTACGTGCTATTGTGATATATTCTCCCGGCTCTGCTTCAAGTATCTTACTTTCGTCCCAATCGATAGCTACATCTTTTATAAACTGGAAAGCATCAATATGCTGTTTATAATTTTCTATCAAGTCGGCGGCCATTTGCAACGGACTATACATCGTCACATACAGTGCCAATTGGTTTGCTAATGTACTATTCACATGCGAATGATTATCAGGATTAATTTTACTCACATCCATCTGGAAAATACCCGGAGTATAATCCATCGGACCACCAATCAAACGGGTAAAAGGTAGTATGGTAACATGATTCGGTTTGCTACCTCCAAATGCCTGATATTCTGTTCCACGAGCTGACTCATTACCTATTAGGTTTGGATATGTACGACATAACCCTGTAGGACGAACCGCTTCATGAGCATTCAACATTATTTTATAATCGGCTGCTTTTTCCAGTGCATATTGATAATGATTTACCATCCATTGTCCGTAATGATATTCTCCACGAGGGATGATATCTCCTACATATCCGCTTTTTACAGAGTTATAACCATTATCTACCATAAACTTATATGCCTGATCCATATGGCGCTCATAATTACGAACCGAAGCCGATGTTTCGTGATGCATCATCATTTTAACGCCCTTGCTCTTCGCATAATCATGCAATCCTTTTACATCAAAGTCTGGATATGGAGTAACAAAGTCAAACACATAATCTTTTGACTTACCAAACCAATCTTCCCAGCCTACATTCCAGCCTTCAACCAATACAGCATTAAACCCATGTTCTGCTGCAAAATCTATATATTCTTTCACATGGGCTGTATTTGCACCATGCTTACCATTTGGCTTTGTCTTAGAATAGTCTGTCACTCCTAACTGTACGCTGTACACATCATCGGTATAAGCCCATGTGCTTTTACCGGTAATCATCTCCCACCATACACCTACATACTTTACAGGTTTGATCCACGATGTATCTTCAATCTTACACGGATCATTCAAGTTCAGTGTAATATGAGATGCCAATACATCACGTGCATCATCACTCACTATTACAGTACGCCACGGCGTGTTACATGGAGCTTGCAGATATCCCTTGTTGCCTTGTGCATCAGGTGTCAACCAAGATTCGAATACCATGTTCTTATCATCCAAATTTAGATGCATACATGCATAGTTTATCAAAGCAGCCTCATGCAGATTGATATACAACCCGTCATTTGTTTTCATCATCAAAGCAGTTTGTACCCCTGTTGGAGAAAACGGCGTCTGAGATGAGTTAGGAGTAATAGCCTTACTCATCAGCCCTCTTATCTCTGATAACTTCGATGTCGTATAATCGTATTCTTGTGTATCATAATCGCCCGGAATCCAGAATGCTTTATGATCGCCGGCCATAGCAAACTGAGTTCGCTCTTCTTTTATAACAAAGTATATAAGATTCTTTTGCTCGGGAAATTCATAGCGAAAACCTAAGCCATCATCAAAGAGGCGAAAACGGATAAGGATATGCCTATCTGTTGATTTCTGATTTAGCGTCACAGCTAATTCATTATAATGATTGCGTATTTCTTTTACTTCACCCCATACAGGCTGCCATGTTTCATCAAAAGATGAGGTCTTGCTATCTGTAAGCTGAAATCCGTCGAGTAAAGAAACCTTGTCTTCTTTTTGTGAGTCTGTATTTCCTTTTATAGAAAAGTCATTGAAATCGGTATGAGAGTCACTATTGTCTTTCAACTCCAAACCCAGCTTACTAGGCTTAATTACATCTTTTCCCTTATACGTTAAAGTATAAGTTGGCACACCATTACCTTGCAAATAAAACTTTAATGTAAGATTTCCATTTGGTGATTTGAGTTCTTGCGCTTTCACTGTTCCAAAGATTAAATAAAAGCCAATAAAAATAGAAATACTGATGATTTTTTTCATGATTCTTAAAAAAATATTTTCCTATATACAAAGAAACTACATTTAGAGTTCAATGATAGAATCCTTTTCTCGTAAACCAAACAAAATAATCTGCAAACGTTTGCAGATTATAGCAAAAAGAAAAGGTGACCAAATCAGCCACCTCTTCTAATCAGTATTTCTATCAATATAATTTATTCTATTGTACCTGTACCGGCATTGAAATCAAGAGTAACTTTTTTGCCTGCAGCAACAGGTACAGCTGCTTGATCGCCTCCGGCTCCTCTATATTCTATTTTCCCATTAAATATATTGAATTCACGAGTCCACCAATCAGTTGTCGCAGCAGATGAACCTGCATAGATTCTTAGATCTCCTGCAGCTGTAGTAGTTATAGTCATTTTATTCCCAGATATTGTAAACGGATATGTAGCGGCATCCCATCCTCCAAAAGCATTACCTATTCCGTAGACTTTAGCTGGTTCTATAACAATCTTATCTGCAACCATATCAATGTACACCATGTAAAGACCGTCAGCATCAACTACAGCGTTACCGTCTTTTATTGAATATCCTTCTTTAGATGCAAGCTCTGAAAAGTCGCCACCATCCCAAGATGGTTGAGGAGCCCACTTGAAACCTTGGTTTGCAGTAAAATATCTTACACACCAGAATGAACCACTAGCTCCATTAACTGGAACCATTTTAACAACACCGGCAGGATCAGAGAACCAATTGCCAAACTCATTTCCTGTCATATAGAGCTCTTCAGGATAGGTAGGCTTTATAATTTCTCCCTGTACTGCTGAAACTGAAAATTTATTAGTACGAAGGTCAAGTTTTAGCGTCACATCGTATGCCGCACCAAGAGGTACACTGAGGTTTTTACCCCCTCCTTTCAGTTCAGTAGAAGACGAAGCAAGTGCAACTCCACCATCAGAGTCTCCGATAGATCCCATATTAGTATGAAATTTAATAGTAGATGATGCATCGTATGGAATAGTAATACCCCAATCTCCATTAAATCTAAACTTCATTTGATCCTTTGTAAAAGGGAAAGTGCCTTTAAATTCAACTGTAGCTGTCGACTCGTTATAGTTAACACTGGTGAAAGGAGATTCGGCATTCCAACCCTGTGGTGTGGCAGCTCCAATAACTCCAAACTTAGCCGGAACTATCGTGAGTTGACTTAAATTACTGTTATAAATAAGAAAATATAAACCATCCTCAGTAACTTTATAAGCAGGACCTTCTGCTACAAGCTCACTAGTTACAGAAGAAACCTCTGCACCTTTTCCATAATTGATTAAATTTCCTGTTGCGTCAGCTTTTGTTATAAATAAATCTCCACTTGCTTTTAACCATGTAAAAAGAGTAGATACACCTTCTCTCTCATCGGTATCGGGATCGGGATATCCGGACTTGAATGATGCTGCCGGTGCGATCGATTTATATACCACAGCCGATCCTGACACATAAACACCAGGCTGCACGTCATCGACTACCACCCAATTATCATTTTCACCACAAGCGGTAAAGCCCAATATAAGGCAGAGTGTTATTCCCCAATATATAATTTTATTTTTCATCTTATTGCTATTTAATTTGGGATTAATATTTAGGGTTTTGAGTTAGATTCTTATTGTTATCCAAAACTGCGAATGGAATAGGGAACACTTTCCGATATGGCTCAGAAGGACTCCTGTCCATAGCAGCTTTATTAAATTGTCCAAATCGAATCAAATCTTGACGACGGAATCCTTCCCAAGATAATTCTAGCATTCTTTCCTTAAGTATATTATCTAAAGTTGCAGGTCTTTCGGAAGCACTAACCCGATCTCGAACTTCTTTTAATAAAGCATCTGCATTTTGCCCGTCTCGAACCATAGCTTCAGCTTTCATCAATAAGACATCAGCATAGCGATATAAGACGTAATCGTTGCTAACCAGTTGTCCTCCGGCCTGAGCATTAGGGTCAAATTCATATTTTTTCCAACGAGCTCCTGCTGTTTTTTCTGTAGCTTCATTGCTTGTATTTATTTTTATAGCATCAGGTTTGTACTCTAACACAACATCTCCATCCATTACATCACTACCATCGGGACCTTGCACCTTTCCTGTAAAGAAGCTCATATCCAGACGGGGATCTTCGCTACCTTCTCTAAAGACCTTCAATAAATCTGTCGTTGCAGATGCACCATTCCATCCATCTTGTCCCCAAGCTTTAGCATGAGCATAGTGACGGGTACGCACACAATACATATTTCTCGCTTTATATAGTGTAGGATCCATTGGTATGACAAAGATATTTTCTACTGATCCTTCATTTTTAACAGCAAAGTTGGCCGAATAACTCGGATTTAATGTGTAACCTTCTGCTTTTATCAAATCACAGTATTTGATAGTAGCTTTCCAAGCTCCTATATCACTTCCATCAACAGAGAATGAAGTGGAGCCGTTAGGAACACCGTTATTATCTTCCCAGTTATCGTCAGAATAGACCTGAGCATTTAATGCCAGCTTTGCAAGAAGAAAGTATGCTACAGATTTTGTCATACGTCCATAATATTCTCCTGGCACTGCACTTTTTGCGGATTTTAACAATGGTAATGCTTCCTGTAATTCTGTCTTTACAAAGTTAAAGACTTCACTTCTTTCCGCTTGTTTTACCTCACTGATCTCCGTAGAAGAAGATGTTACAATAGGCACGCGTGCAAAATTATCTAATAAATAATAGTAATACATAGCACGAAGAGCCCTTACCTCTGCAATATATTCTTTAAGGTATACATTTTCACTATCCTGATCTAAATAGAACTGCATCTTATCTATCGACTGATTACACTTACCAACAACACGGTAGAGGTAGTCCCAAGAGCCTTTTACAAGGTCGTTTGTAGATGTCCATTGATGCTGATATAGATTTACCCATAGCCCTCCATCGTACCAGTCAGCTCCCCTGGTTGGCAAAACAGCTTCATCTCCAGTAAAAAGATTGAGGTCATTCAAACCACGATCAGTTCCTGCCAAGCCACTACCTCCTCCATCAGCTCCAATCTCTGTATACAATCCAGCTACAGCATTCAAGTAGATCAACTGCTGACTTTTGTAAGCCTCATCTTCGGGCAATTGATCAATCGGTGTTTCGTCTAGAGAGCAAGCAGTAAGACCTAGAATAACTGCTCCCGCAATAAAACTATATAGAAATTTCTTTTTCATAATTGCTTATTCTTTAAAAATTAATGTTAAGACCAATAGAGTATGTACGACTCAATGGATAGAAACGTTTATCATCTATACCTAGATCGTTATCTGTTTTATTAGCGTCTAGAGTCGAGCTATTGATCATTGGAGAAAGACCTTTATAAGCTGTGAATGTATGCAAATTGTTTACAGATGCAGTAATACGCATCGTTTTTATATATTTACTAAACTTAGATGTATTGATATTATAGCCTAAAGTTAAATATGCTATATTTAGATAATCACCTTTCTCCAACCAATAATCACTTACCCTATTGTCTCTTATGTTCATCTTAGGGGCATCAGGCAGCACATTGTATGTTGGAAAATTATTCATATTCATATATGATAAATATGTACCATTGAATATTTTATGTCCAAATGCACCATTCAATTGTGTTTGAATATCAAAGTCCTTATACCTAAAGTTTATGTTTGCCCCAAGGAAAAACTTAGGAATTGACTGTCCCGCTACATAACGATCTTTACCCGCAGAAGTAATCACAGAACCATCCTTATCCAAGTCCAAAATATTATAAGAATAGCTATCAAAGCCATCGTTGATAATACCAGTCGCCTTAGGAAGATAAAATACGCCTAATGGTTGACCAACCAAATTATAAACCACGTTGTTATCACCCCCGATTGATCCTGCACCAGAGATACCTCCAAGAGACATGTAAGTAGCAGCATTAATCTCCTGACCTTTGTAGACACCATCTAGAGACAATAACTTATTTTTCTGGTATGCGCCATTAGCAGAAATAGTCAGCCCCATATCTTTTTTCTTTATTGGAGTAAAGCTTACTGCTAATTCGAGACCTTGATTCTCCATTGATCCCATATTAGCAAGTAATGTAGGATGAATAAATGGAGGTACTGGTACTGTATAATTGAATAGCAAGTCTGAAGTTTTAGAATAATAATAGTCAAAAGTTATATCCAACTTGTTTTTCAAGATAGACAAATCAAATCCAGCATCAAAAGTTTTTTTAGTTTCCCATTTCAAATCGGGATTAGGATTTCTTAAGTAGCCATATGATACGGCAGGGTCGCCATTTACGGTAACAAGTCCTGTGGGCCCCATTAACTGTAATGAATTATATGCAGAAATTGCATCCTGATTACCCGTAACACCATAACCTGCTCTCAGTTTAAGATTATCGATGACAGATATGTTTTTGATGAACTCTTCTTCACTCACATTCCAGGCAAGTGATGCAGAAGGGAAGAAACCCCATTTGTTGTTATCTCCTAACTTAGACGATCCATCACTTCTTAAATTCACTGTTGCTATATATTTTCCATTATATACATAGTTAAAACGTCCAAGTATTGAAAATATATCATATCCATTTCTGTATGAGCTGACATCTCCATATTTTACCAAAGCACCACCTTTCAAATTATCTGTATCAAAATAATTAGTACCAAAGCCTCTCGACTGAGAGGTAAAACCATGATATTTATAATTTTGACCTTCAACTAACCCTAGAATGTCAATAGCATGTACATCATTTAGGGTCTTCTTATAATTTAATCCTAGATTACCCATTAATATGTCAGAATTAGCCAATCCTCTATAGGCTAACCCCTTCTCTCTGATACCTTCTTTTATGTTTGTTGGTAAATACTTCGAATTTTCTTTCGAATTATATGTATATGATCCAAATGCACTAAACTTAAGTCCATCTATTATCGTCCAAGTCAATTTAGCATGAGCATTCAGATAAGCATTATTTTCTCTATCATTGATAGTCAAACGCCCTAGAGGATTATCAACTTCGTTAGCGTTAACATCTTCCGGCCATGTTCCATCTTCATTTTGTGTAGCGGGAAATGTCGGGTTAAATGAGGCCGCTGAATAAAAAGTCTTTTGATAGTTATTTACATATCGTTGTTCTTTCTTAGAACCGAATATCCCCATTTCCAATTGAATTTTTTTATCGAAAAAGAACTGGCTAATATCAATTTTAGCAGTATAGTTTTTCATCCAGTTATTTTTGATTATACCTTTCTGATCTACAATACCAAGAGATGCCCGATAGTTTGAATCCTCCGTTCCTCCACCAAAGGCAATTCTATGATTCTGGGTATAACCAAGTTGTTGCATTTCTTCTAAGAAATTAGTATTGGCTCCTCCATCAATAGCATTTGTCAATCCCAAATCCTGAACTGCCTGACGATATTGGTTTCCGTTAAGCATTTTGATATTCTTATACACCGATTCAATACCAAAAGTTCCATCATAACTCAAGCTTCTAACTCCATATTTTCCCTTTGTAGTTGTTACCACAATAACACCACTAGCTCCACGAGAGCCATATTGTGCAGTTTCGGAAGCATCCTTCAATATTGTGAAACTTTCAATATCGGAAGGTGCAATTGCATTGAGTAAACCTAAATCACCAAAGACTCCATCGATAATAACAAGTGGATCATTACCTCCTGATAAAGAAGTCGTTCCACGCACACGAATAGAAGCCCCTGCTGTTGGATCTCCTCCAACCTTAGAAATATTAACTCCAGCAACTTTACCTTTAAGTGCATCTAATGGATTATTAACAACTCCGGCATTCATATCCTCTTTACTGATTTTTTGTACAGCACCAGATACAGTATGCTTACTACCGGTAGCATACCCAATAGCTATTACATCTGACAACATAACAGCGTCTTCTTCCATTAACACATTAATATTCGTTTTTCCTGATACAGAGACTTCTATGTTTTTGAAGCCGATATAAGAAAAAACCAAAGTACCATTGGACGGAACATTATTGATTTCATAATTACCATCCAAATCTGTTATAGTACCATTAGTTGTACCCTTAACAACAACACTACCACTAATGATAGGTTCTCCGTTATTGTCCTTCACATTACCCTTAACTGTGATATTTCCGCCTTGCGCAAAAATATTTGATGTTGACACCAATATTCCTAGCATAAATAGTAGGAATACATTTAAACATCTGTTCTTAATCTTTCTTTTCATGCGAAATAATATTAAGATTAACATTAATATTGATTAGTTTATTACTTATTTCTATATAATCGGTTTATATATTCTATCGTGCATAACATACTATTCGTATTCAATAAAATTCTGATCAACCCTGAATTTTGAATAGAGGACAGAAGAGACAAATGTTATATTTTGTATATTTTTAAATAAATCTTGGTTTAGATTTAACATTAGAAACACTTGTATTTTCATGACATTTTAGGATTATAGTACAAATATGAGAAGACCTATTTTGTTTTGTATCAAAAGATTTTATAAAAAGCTGCTTTTTGTTATGCAAACGATTGCAATCGGATTGTAACATATATTTTGTTTATCAACCTTTTATAATCTTTAATATAACCATTATACACAATATATTAAATGAATGTGTACATTTGCGATTATATGCTGGACATTTGCAATTAGCAAAACTTATTTCGAAACGAAGACAATTTCTATACGATATATATATATACAATTATAGAAGACTCTAAATTGCCGTCCCCTGTACACTAAAAGAAATAATATAAACTCAATATATGTTAAACAAAAAAGCTGAATGGGTTGTTTAAGATTTGACTACAATTAATTATTTATGAATAACATAAGAAGTATTTTATCTATCACCTTACTTAGTACATTACTACTATGCGCATGTAAAAAAACTCAAGTCGAGGCTCCAATTGTTGAAGTTGAAACTGTAACAACAGATAATTTCGAAATATACGGAGAATACGTAGGTCTTATTAAAGCATCACGCAATGTGGAAATTCATGCACGTGTAGAGGGATTCCTCGAAAAGATGACCTTTAATGAAGGAAAAGAAGTGAAGGCGGGAGAGCCTTTATTTTACATTAACGACAGAACTTACAAAGCTAAAGTTGAAAAAGCAAAAGCAAAGCTCAAAAGAGATGAAGCGCAAGCTCTAAAAGCAGAAAGTGATCTCAAAAGGATAGAACCTTTATATAATCAAAATGCTGCCAGCAGGCTAGACCTTGACAATGCAGTAGCTGCACTGAATATGTCGAAAGCTGATGTGGCTATGAGTAAAGCCGATTTGGAACAAGCCGAATTGGAATTAAGTTATACAGTGGTACGGTCTCCCCTATCCGGCTATATTAGTGAGCGGTATGTAGACATAGGCACTTTGGTAGGAAATTCGAAGTCGTTATTGGCTACAGTAGTTAAAAGAGATACCGTATTGGTCGATTTCAAACTTACTTCTCTCGACTATCTAAGAAGTCAACGCAGGAATGTGCATCTTGGGGAACTGGATACAACTCGGTCGTGGCAGCCAACTGTTACTGTTACGCTTGCAGACAACTCTGTATACAGCGAAAAAGGAATTGTAGACTTTGCATCCCCCCTTGTTGACCCTAAAACAGGAACTTTTGGCGTTCGTGCCGTATTGCCTAATCCCAATCAGGTTCTTCTACCGGGACAATTCACGCGCGTAAAACTATTACTAAATGTATTGGAGAATGTTGTTGTTATCCCCCGCAAAGCTATTTCGATAGAAAAAGGAGGAGCTCATATATTCGTTATACGTCCGGACAATATAGTGGAAAAACGCTATGTAGAGACCGGCCCCGAACACGATAATAAGATAGTAGTTATCCGTGGATTGAGTCCGAATGAACACATTGTTGTAGAAGGATATCAAAAGCTTACTCACGGACAAAAGGTTATATCGAGGACTACTAAAGAGGAAGCAAAAATAGAGGCTCTCGAGAAAGCGGATGAAAAGAAGAAGGAGGATAAAAAATGAAGCCGGGATTATTTATAGACAGGCCTGTGCTTTCTACCGTTTTATCCTTACTGATTGTTATTATAGGGATCATTGGGCTCGTATTATTGCCGATCGAACAGTATCCGCAAATAACACCTCCCGTTGTAAAAATAGGAGCTTCTTACCCGGGAGCAAATGCCACAACAGTTTCTCAAGCAGTGGCAACACCCATCGAACAAGAGTTGAACGGTACGCCCGGGATGATATATATGGAATCAAGCAGTTCCAACTCGGGAGGACTATCCATCACCGTTACGTTTGATGTAAATACCAATGCAGACCTCGCAGCAGTAGAAATACAAAACCGGGTAAAATTAGCCGAAAGTCGTTTACCGGCTGAAGTTCTACAAGGTGGAATTTCTGTTGAAAAACAAGCACCCGGACAATTAATGACTATTGCTTTGACATCTGACGACCCTAAATATGACGAGATATACTTAAGCAACTATGCAACTATAAATATACTGGACGTTATCAGGCGTATACCCGGAGTGGGACGTGTTTCGAATGTCGGTAGCCGATATTATGGCATGCAAATATGGGTATATCCCGACAGGCTCGCCAGTTTTGGACTAACAATCAAAGATTTGCAAGATGCTCTAAGAGACCAGAATAGAGAGTCTGCTGCGGGTGAACTCGGTAAACAACCGATAGTCCACGTAGATGTGACTATGCCTATCACAGCACAAGGACGTTTGTCTACAGTGAGTGAATTCGAAGATATTGTAGTAAAAGCCAATAACGATGGCTCTTTTATCCGTATGAGAGACGTAGCAAGAGTGTCTCTGGAGGCATCATCATATAGTACGGAGAGTGGATTGAACGGTAAATATGCAACCATGCTGAGCATCTTTCTTCTTCCCGGTGCTAATGCGATGGAAGTAGCGGATGAAATAAAGGCAGCCATGGGAAATATAAAACAAGATTTTCCCGAAGGCTTAGATTATCTGATCCCTTTCGACATGACGGAATATATCGGAGAATCTATTCACGAAGTTTATAAAACATTGTTCGAAGCCCTGACGCTTGTTATTATAGTAGTATTCCTTTCACTACAAAACTGGCGTGCGGCTATTATCCCGATAGTTGCCGTGCCTATTTCCTTGATCGGCACATTCGGATTTATGCTTATGATGGGATTCTCCCTTAATATGCTGACTCTTCTAGGATTGGTTTTGGCAATCGGTATTGTTGTGGATGATGCGATTGTCGTCGTCGAGAACGTAGAACGCATTATGGAACAGAAGGGGGTAAATGCAAGGGAAGCCACACACAGGGCAATGAAAGAGCTGACAGGTGCTTTGATTGCCACATCGTTAGTATTGGCTGCTGTATTCGTTCCGGTAAGCTTCCTTGATGGAATAACAGGAGCACTCTACAGGCAATTTTCTGTAACGATTGTAGTATCGGTACTTATATCTGCAGTAGTAGCTCTGACCCTCAGTCCAGCCATGTGTGCAATAATATTAAAGCCATCGAAAAAGAAAAAACACTTCATCTTCCGCAAAATAAATATCTGGCTAGGAAATGGAAATAAGAAATACGCAAACATATTACTAAAGGTTATAAATAACCCTAGACGTACGATGGCTGCATTTGGTATGGTGCTTGTATTTATTTTCGTATTGAATAAAATAGTCCCTACCAGTTTCATTCCGCAAGAAGACCAAGGTTATTTTACTGTAGAGCTTGAAATGCCCGAAGGCACAACACTAGAGCGTATGCGAACAGTTACAGATAGAGCAGTAGCCTATCTTGACAATCACGAAGCGGTAGAATATGTACAAAATGTAACAGGATCAAGCCCTCGTGTAGGAACCAATCAGGGACGCACAACACTGACGGTTATCCTTAAACCGTGGAAAGAAAGAAGTATGGGAGTGGATCAGGTAATGCGCGATGCACAAAAAGAATTTTATAATTACCCCGAAATAAGAGCATTTGTGAGTCGCCCTCCCGTCATTCCGGGACTCGGATCGGCTGGAGGTGTAGAGATGAAGCTTCAAGCCCGCTCCGATGCTCAATGGGATGATCTGGTGGCTGCGTCTGATACTTTTATGTATTATGCCAATAAGTCTAAGATCATTTCAAATGTTTCTTCCTCTCTACAATCTGAAATACCTCAACTATATTTTGACGTGGATCGAGATCAGGCAATGCTACTCGGAGTGCCAATGTCTGATATTTTCTCTACAATGAAAGCCTATCTGGGGGCAGTATATGTAAATGACTTTAATATGTTTAACCGCATATACAAAGTATACATTCAGGCTGATCAATCATACAGGGCAACAGCCAGCGATATTAATCTATTTTTCGTAAAAACGAAAAGCGGCGACATGGTTCCGCTTACAGCTTTGGGTAAAACAAGCTATACTACAGGACCGGGGAATATCTCACGCTTCAATATGTACACATCGGCATCTATGCAGGTTACCCCTTCGGCAGGACATAGCTCGGGACAAGCGATGAGCGAAATTGTAAACATCGCAAAAGAACACCTACCCGCCAACATTGGGGTAGCGTGGAGCGGTCTCTCTTTTCAGGAACAAAAGGCCAGCGGGCAAACAGGTACAGTTTTAATACTGGTTCTAATATTTGTATTCTTGTTTTTGGCTGCATTATACGAAAGTTGGACTGTACCAATTTCCGTGATATTATCCTTACCCATTGCTGCACTAGGAGCATTTATTGGCATATGGATATTAGGACTGGATAATGATGTATATTTTCAGATTGGACTCGTAACCTTAATAGGATTAGCCGCTAAAAATGCTATCCTTATAGTAGAATTTGCCAAGATACAGGTCGATGCAGGTATGCAACCCATATTTGCGGCAATGCAGGCAGCCAAATTACGTTTCCGCCCGATATTGATGACATCTTTAGCATTCGTACTCGGTATGTTACCGATGGTAATAGCTTCCGGCCCGGGATCAGCCAGTAGGCATTCGATAGGAACAGGTGTATTTTTCGGTATGATTGTAGCTATTACATTAGGAATAATACTTGTCCCATTCTTCTTTGTGATAGTATATAAAGTAAAGGATAAGTTCAAGATTCCGGAACTTAAGTTTCCTAAATTCCCCAAAATAAAGAAACTTATAAAAAGAGATAACAATGAATAAACTTACATATATACTACTCATTTCCACAGTATTATTCTCATCTTGTAAAATAGGTCAGAAATACGAACAGCCGGAAATGAATATACCTCAGGCATTTGATGCAAAAATAACGAATGAGGGAAATGCTTCTGACATCGGATGGAGCGCCCTATATAAGGATTCTGTATTACAAGGACTCATCACAAAAGCTCTCGACCACAACAAAGACATGCTCATAGCGGCTGCCCGTATAAAAGAAATGGCTGCAAACAAACGGATATCATTTGCAAACCTATTCCCTGAAGTAGGGGCTGAAGTCGCAGGACAAAAGGAATATCTGAACTATGGAGGCGATTCGAAGAAATATTCACCTGAGCTTAGAGCGAATCTTAATGTATCGTGGGAGTTGGATATATGGGGCAAACTGAGATGGACCAACGAAGCCGGAGTTGCTGCATATCTGCAAACGGTAGAAGCGCAAAAAGCTATGCACTTAACCATTGTGGCACAGGTTGCTCAGGCATATTTTGAATTAAAAGCATTAGATAAAGAGCTTACAATAGTGAAACAGACTCTGGATGCCAGACGTGAAGGAGTTCGTTTTGCCAAATTGCGCTACGAAGGTGGTTTGACATCTGAAATACCATACAGGCAAAGCCTTGTTGAACTTGCCCGTACCGAAACGCTGATTCCAAATCTCGAAAATGAGATAAAGCTGAAAGAGAATGACCTTTTTGTACTCGTTGGAGAATTTCCCATCGGAAACATTCCCAGAGGGAAAGATGACATTAGCCACCTGCAAGTTCCAGCCAGCCTACCTATCGACTTACCGTCGTCGCTACTGAAGCGCCGTCCGGATATGATACAGGCAGAGCAAAAGCTGATAGAGGCTAATGCTAAAGTCGGGATGGCCTACACGGATATGTTTCCTTCGTTAAGACTTACAGGGCGTTTAGGTGGAGAAAATACCGAACTGACAGACTTTCTTAAAAGTCCGACATGGTTTATCTCGGGAGTACTTACCGGCCCTATATTCAATATGGGCAAAAACAAAGCAAAACATAATGCGGCAAAGGCTGCATACGAGCAAGAAGTATATAGCTACGAAAAATCTGTATTGAATGTATTTAAGGAAGTAAACAACTCTATCATTACGTTCAATAAAATGAAAGAGGTATATCTGTCACAAGAAGCTTTATACAATTCAGCTAACTCTTATCACGAGCTGGCTAAGTTACAATATGTAAACGGAGCTGTTAAGTATATCGATGTCCTGGATGCACAACGTCAGTTGTTCGATGCCGAGATAGCTTTGAATAATGCTACGTTAAACGAACTCTATTCGTTAGTTGCTCTCTACAAAGCATTGGGCGGAGGGCTTAATAGGGACTAAAAAAACTGTCTGAAAAGAAGACTCAGAATGACAATAGACAATACAAATCTTCTTTTCAGACAGTTTTAATTATATTATTTATCAGTTACCGGTGCCTTCTACTTTCTTTATTTGTTCTTCGGCTTTATCTCTCAAGTTCTGACCTTGCTTTTTAGCTTCTTCTACAAGCTTCTTTCCTGCCGCCTTAGCTGCGGCTTTTGCAAGAGGATTACTTCCTGCCTTTTCTTCCAAAGCCTGTGATTGTTTCTCAGCCTCAGCCACCAACTTTGTTGCCGTCGCATCCGCTTCCGATCTAATCCTTTCTATTTGTTTCGCTTTTTCTTCAGACACCTTCGCTGAAACATCAGCTCCTTTCTCTCCACCCAAAAGCTCATTTACGGCAGACGAAGCAGCTCCGGCAACCAACGCCTTGGTGTCTATTCCAATTTTGGGATTTGTAAATGTACCGCCTATTGTAATCGGCACAGACGACACGTAATGGTTTGCCAACGATTTAGGAAGCGTAACAGTGCCTTTGTAGTCGATGCTTTGATCAAGACCTGTTGCCCCCTCTAATTTCATAACGCCACCATTGCCAAAGTTTACATTGAAAGGCTTTGTATTCAGTTTTCCATTATTTATAGTAAACGGCAAATTCAAATCTTTTGTGGAGAATGACTTCAAAGCATCAGTCTTCAATGAAGAAGACAAAGCGGTCAAAGCCTCAACACCTTCTATCTTTACATCATTGGTTTGTAATGCACCACTACCAGTAAGACTTGCTAAAGTCTGCATAATTGTCTCACCTAAAGATGTATTAAATTTGAAGTTCATAGAATATGTTCCTCCTAATTTTTCGAATATAGGAGCAAATTTTTGCACTGATTCGACCGACTTGAATGTTTCAGCAAACGATACTTTCGATAAAGCCAGATCAAAGTTAACCTTCGGAGTTTTAGGGCTTGATGTATCATACGTTCCGCTAACCTTACAAGAACCACCCAAAGCATTAGCTCCAACATTATTAAGAGTAAGCACTCCATTTTTAACAGTCATATTGCCAACCATATTTGTAATGTTCATTTTTCCATATACAATTTGGTTGAGAGCGGCGTTCAATACAAAATCTATATTTTTAGGAATAATAATGTCTTCTGTTGTTGATGATGCTGTTTCTTCTGTTCCGGCAGTTTCGCTACTGATAAAATCATTCGCATTCAGATAGTTTGATTTTATATTCAACTGACCTTTCAGTGTTTGATCTTTCAATGCATAAGCAATAAAATTTTCGAGTCGTCCTGTAGCTGACAGATCATTTTTACCAATCTTCAGGTTCAGTGACGATAGATTTACATAGCGTGGCGAAAATTCCAATCCGGCATCGTTAATCACCACATCTTGCATGTCTTGAGACTTATAAGTCATATTGCTCAATTTCAGACTACCTGCTGCCGACACATTCTCATATTGTTCTTTTTCAATTGCAGACATCCGAGCTGCAACATTCAGATTAGCAATCATCTTACCATTTAAAGCTGTTCCTTTTTCTAACGGATATACATCTTTAATCATACCTAAATCAATCGTTCCATTTGCCTGAGCTTTCAGATTGGGATCGCTCATCGGAGTGGACACATTCAGGCTTCCCGAGAAAGGATTACCTCCCAAATTGAAACTAAACTTGCTGATATCAATAATCATATTATCTAACGAGCCTCCTTTACTGTTTATCGCCATAGCAACATTTATATTATTGACAGCCTTGGGTAAAGAAGGGTATTGGAACATCGCATCGTTCACCATTATCTTTACATCAAATGCAGGATAACTATCACCATGCATAAGACCTTTGATATATGCCTCCAACTTTGCAGTTCCTGACGTTTTCACATCTTTAAAATCGGCTGTATACATAGCCGGAACAAGAGATAAGATATCTTTAAATTGGGTATCCGGCGCATTCAGCTTAAGATCGAACTCCATATCTTCATAATCCTTGCCCACCATAGCAAAAGTACCGTCAATAGATGCTTTAAGATCATTTAGTTGTAGGTTACTTTCTTTAAAGGAGAATTGCATCTTATCAAGATTAGCATTGATGGTAGCATCTGCCACACCTTGTATTTTATTCAAATATGGAATACCATCCATAACAAATGTAACTTCACCGATAGTAGAATTCGTATTTAATGTTGTTTCGCTAGCTGAAAAATCGCCATGCAGGTCTCCATTCCATTTATTAAGTGTCACTTTCATCTTTGTAGAATCGTTCTGATAAACAAAACTACAATCGTTGACCGTAATTTTTTTCAAATTGAGTTTGAACGCAGATTCACTTTCGGTTGAAGCAGATGCAGTAGAGTCAACCTTCATTATATCCCAGTTGGCACGTCCGTCTTCAAGCACTTTTGTATATATAGAAGCCTTATCCAGATTAATTTTGGATATATTATATTCGCTGCCAAAAAGGCTCATCAAGTCGATAGTAACACTTGCCGATTTAGCACTCAATAGTGTATCTTTCTGAAAGTCTCCGACACCTACTACCGAGGCATCGTTTAGGGAGAGTGTTGCATTAGGAAAATTGGAAAACAAGTTTAGTCCAAAATCCTTAATATCCACTGTAGCGTTTAGTTTTTCGTTTGCGGCATTCAATACGGCAGTTTTGATTTTATCTTTAAACAAGAAAGGAATTGCTATCATAGCCACTATAAGCACAACGACAACAACACCCGCAATAGTTAGAGCTTTTTTCATACTTTTCTCTTCGATTTTTATACTATGTATTTGTGTTTGTTTATTTTATTAACGGTTTATTCCCAATTTTGGTATAAGTCATGTTATGAAATATATTATGTTCGTATATAGTTATATCATGAAAGATTATTCTTGAAAGTTATCATATATTGAGTAAATGTAAAAAAAGAAACATCTCAAAAGTTACAAATAAAAACATACGAACAACTGTCACTTTTGTCACCTTTTGCTCACAAAAACCCACATAACACTGTATATACAAATTACTTACACAAGAAACGCAAATATACAGAAAGTGACACTATTTTCTGATAAAACGGATATAAATACTCAGAGGTAAATTTTTACCGGATTTTTCAGGAACAATCAGTTCTCCGTACGTGCGATCTTTGACATCTGGAAAATAATCCTTTATAAGGTTATCAGCTATCACAGCCGAAAAGCCCATAGAGTATAGATTTAGTATAAGAAATGAATTGGAATCCTCCAGCAATTGCGAACAAAGAGACATTATTTCGGCTATATTCTCTTCCAATATCCACTTCTCGCCATCAGGACCACGACCATATGCAGGAGGGTCTAGTATTATCCCGTTATACTTCTTACCTCTTTTTACTTCGCGGCGACAAAACTTAAGTGCGTCTTCTACAATCCAGCGTATATCATGCAGATCAGAAGCATCCATATTTTCACGTGACCACGTGATTACTTGCTTCACAGAATCTACATGTGTCACATCAGCTCCTGCACTTTTAGCCGCAATTGAAGCCCCACCTGTATATGCAAAAAGATTCAATACTTTTGGTTCAGAAACATTGAGGCTTCGAACTGTATCGTATATGAAATCCCAATTCTCCGATTGTTCAGGAAACACCCCTACATGCTTGAAAGATGTAAGCCCCAGACGAAACCGAAGCTTCATTTCCTTATAATGATAGTTGATGAACCATTGGTCGGGCATTCCATTTTTTTGTACCCAAACACCTTTGTCGTTGCCATCTTGAGAAGTCTTCCCTTTCTCCTTCTTGAAAGTGGCATCGGCTGCGTCCTCCCACTCTTTCTCGGGCAGAGACTTACGCCATACTGCCTGTGGTTCGGGACGTCGGATAATGTATTTACCAAAACGTTCTAATTTTTCATAATCGCCCGAGTCGATCAGTTCATAATCTTTCCAATGCTGCGGTCTGAGTAATTGCATCTTTATTTCCTTTTATTCAGTCTGAATTTGAAAGCGAAATCAATGCTCAACAAATGTTCGTATTTGAAGATTTTATTGTTTTCTGGGTTCAAGACTACAAAGGTAGAACGATAAATTAATCCAACAGTAAATTTTGAAAAAAAATAAACAAAGATTGTATCTATAAAGAAAACAGCCGAATGGTTGATTCCAGTCGACTGTCTTTCTATAATTTATATATCAGGCTCTACCTTTTCTTTGATGAGCTTTTGAAAAATGCATTCAACACCTGTTTGGCAATAGGGACAAACACTGTCGTTGCCATTCTACTCCAAAATCGTTTGTTTTCTACAGCATTCTTTTGGTCAATCTTAGCCTGTTCACGCTGTGCCCTTTCGGCTTCTTTCTGAGCTTTTGCCGTTGCTTTATCCTGCGCCGCTTGTTCTTTCTCACTCAAAGTACCTTGCAAACGCTCCGTTAAGATTTCGTAAGCTGATTCTCGATCTACTACTTGTGCATAGTGGCGATACAATATAGAACCCTGCGTCATCTGATTACGGGCAGCAGTATCCAATGGTCCGATTTGCCCTTCAGGAGGTAGAATAAAAGCTCTTTCGACCATATTTGGACGTCCTTTTTCATCCAAAAGTGAAACTAAGGCCTCTCCCGTAGCCAGTTCCGATATTGCCTGTTCTGTATCAAATTTAGGATTCGCTCTGAAAGTTTGCGCCGCAACCTTAACTGCTTTCTGATCTTTCGGCGTGTAGGCTCTCAAAGCATGTTGTACACGATTCCCTAACTGACCCAATACAGAGTCGGGAATATCTGCAGGAGTCTGTGATATAAAATAGACTCCTACCCCTTTAGAACGAATGAGACGAACCACCTGCTCTATCTTTTCCAACAATGCCTTCGGCGCATCACTAAACAGTAAATGAGCTTCATCGAAAAAGAATACCAGTTTCGGTTTGTCCGGATCACCGACTTCGGGCATTACATCAAACAATTTGGTCATCAGCCACATCAAGAAAGTAGTATACACACGTGGAGAATTCATCAGCTTATCTGCTGCCAATATATTTATAACGCCCTTCTCTCCTACTGTTTGTATCAGATCGTCGATATTCAGATTCGGCTCTCCAAAGAATTTATCAGCACCTTCTTGCTCTAACGCAATTAATCCACGCTGTATAGCTCCAACACTTGCCGTAGAAATATTGCCATAACTCGTTGTAAAACGATTGGCATTATTTCCAACATATTCTAATAGCTTTTGCAAGTCTTTCAAGTCGATGATATCTAAAGACTCATCTTTCGCCAATTTAAATATAATAGTAAGAACTGCCGATTGAGTGTCATTGAGAGATAAAAGCCTGCTTAATAGAAGCGGGCCCATATCTGCAACGGTGGCTCTGATAGGTGCTCCTTGATCTCCAAAGACATCCCAAAACTGAACAGGGAAATCTTGAAATTTAAATCCTTTGTCTGCCAATTTGTATGATTCTACACGTTGGGTAACGCTCTCCTTATTTCCTCCAACGGCGGCTACACCGGATAAATCCCCCTTCACATCTGCAGCAAATACAGGAACTCCCATTTTACTGAATGTCTCAGCTAAGGTCTGTAACGTCACTGTTTTTCCTGTACCTGTGGCTCCGGTGATAAGTCCGTGTCGATTAGCCATTTTAGGAACCATACAGACTTCCTGTTCGGGAGAAATAGCTATAAAAGCTCTTTTTTCATTATCATACATTGGATTATATTTTTTAAGTTTGTTTTCTTATTATATAAAATCAAAAAGGAGTATAAAAAGTTCGCTAATGGTATTACAAAAATAATTATTTATTGCAATACACATCACCAATCGATATAAAGCTTAATTTTATCAAAAAGAATTTATTGAACACATTCGCTAAAATAAGAAAATGGGTAACAGATAATCCGATAAAAAGCATCATTATTGTCGGTACTTTAGTTCGCTTAGTTGTTGCCTTTTTATATCAGTATATAACCCTCTATCCTGATAGTGAAGGTTATGTAGAGTTAGCTAAGAGAATACTAAACTTTGATTTTTCAGGCTATGAAGGTCAGCGCTCTCCGGGATATCCAATTTTACTTACGTTAAGTAATATCTCTTATTCTACAACGGGTGCACTACAGTTTATTATAGGAATAGTTACTCTTATTTACTTCTACAAAACATGCCTATCGGTGAGGTTGAGCAAAAAGATATCTTTTTACTTAACGATTATATTAAGTTGTTATTTACCAACTATTTTCTTCGAGGTAACTATTCTTACCGAAACACTAACATTACTAGTCGTAACACTTCTATTGTACCTGTTTTTTAGAATTCGAAGAGGGCAGTCGAATCAATATATAGGACTAAGTATATTGTGTGGATACCTTGTTTTAATAAAGCCTTTTTATATATTCTTACCCGTAATTCTCTTTTTTATATTATTAAATGGAAGTTCATTTAAGTACCTATTAACCAGACTATCCTTTATCTTAATAATTCCTCTTTTTGTTTTTCTAGGTTGGTCTTATGTAAACAAAAAGAATACAGGCTATTTCACCTCCACAACTTTTTACGGATTCAATCTTGCTCAGAACTGTGTCAACTTTGCAGAAAAAACAACACCCGAATATGCTCCAATAGGCAATATATATGCCAAGTATAGAGACAATAGAATTTCGGACAAGGAAATAGCAATGACTATCTGGGAAGCATACCCTGAATTGGAATCGGAAACAGGTTTATCGTTCCCCGACTTATCCAAGAGGCTCTATGATTATAGTATCGCTACAATTAAAGAGAACCCGACAGCGTACTTGCAGCAGGTTTTTATCTCGTGGCGTGACTTTTGGAAAACATCACTGTATTGGGAATATGATAAATTTGCTATTCCTCATGCCAATGAAATACTATTGTATATATGCTACTTAGAAAGGATTCTGTTACAATTAATAAAGATTGCGTTTATAATCCTCATCCCTTACAATATATTCAGAGGTATAAAGCAAAAGAAGATTACCCCTCAACTTACAATATCTATAATAGTATTCACAGCATCGATACTACAAGCTTTTGTTACATACGGAACAAATTCCCGATTTAGCTTTCCATTCGAAATGCTTATTGTATTATCTGTCATATTAAATGTTTTAGACATAAGATATAAAAAACTCGAAAGATCTGATATACAATTCGAGTCGGAATAGGCTTGAACGCTGAAAATAAAGATCAAAAATAGTCAGATGCAGTAAAATTGACTATTTTTGTACGTTTTATAAACTTAATTGATGTGATTTCAGTAGAAGGACTAACGGTAGAATTTGGAGGTTTCAGCCTCTTTGACGATATATCTTTTGTTATCAACAAGAAGGAGAGAATAGCCCTTGTTGGTAAAAATGGAGCAGGTAAATCAACCATGCTTAAAATATTTGCGGGGCTGCAAGCTCCTACACGAGGAAATCTTTCCGTACCCAAAGACATAACGATCGGTTATCTGCCGCAGCACATGACCCTAAAAGAAGGTAATACTGTTTTTGAAGAGGCTTCTTTAGCATTTTCTCACATACAGAAGATAGAAACCGAATTAGAGTATGTAAACAAACAGTTGGCTGAAAGAACCGACTATGAATCGGAAACCTATCACAACCTGATTGAGAAATCATCTTATCTCAACGAGGAGTTTATGATGTCCGGAGGCGGCAACTTTCAGGCAGAAATAGAAAAAACACTGACTGGTCTGGGGTTTAAACGTACAGACTTTGAACGTCCAACCAGTGAGTTTAGTGGAGGATGGCGTATGCGTATCGAATTAGCGAAACTGCTTCTTCAACGTCCAGACGTACTTTTACTCGACGAACCGACTAACCACCTTGATATAGAGTCGATTCAGTGGCTCGAAACATTTCTCTCGACCCGAGCCAATGCCGTCTTACTTGTATCGCATGACCGTGCTTTTCTGGATGCTGTAACCCAACGCACAATAGAAATATCTCTCGGACGTATTTACGATTATAAAGTACCCTATACCAAATATGTGGAACTGAGGCAGGAGCACCGCGAGCATCAAATACGTGCTTTTGAAAATCAGCAAAAGCAAATACAGAAAACTGAAGAGTTTATAGAGCGTTTCCGCTACAAAGCGACAAAATCGGTACAAGTACAATCACGCATAAAGCAATTGGATAAGCTAGAACGGCTGGAGGTAGACGATGAAGATAATGCTATGCTGAATCTTAAATTTCCTCCTGCACCACGCTCAGGTTCTTATCCTGTAATTGTAGAAAATGTAGAAAAAAGCTATGGGGATCATCTGATCTTCAAAGATGTGACATTTACAATACATAGAGGAGATAAGGTAGCTTTTGTTGGGAAGAATGGTGAAGGGAAATCTACCTTAGTGAAATGCATTATGAACGAGATTGACTTCAAAGGCAAACTCGAACTAGGACATAATGTAAAAATAGGCTACTTCGCACAAAATCAAGCACAGTTATTAAACGGGGATCATACCGTGTTCGAAACAATAGACTATGTAGCTGTAGGTGATATCCGAACTAAGATCAGAGACATACTGGGAGCCTTTATGTTTGGGGGAGAAGCGTCTGACAAAAAAGTAAAAGTATTGTCGGGTGGAGAACGTAGCCGATTGGCAATGATACGATTACTACTCGAACCCGTAAATCTGCTTATTCTCGATGAGCCGACCAATCACCTCGATATGCGTTCGAAGGATGTTTTGAAGAAGGCAATTAAAGAATTTGACGGAACAGTTATCGTAGTATCTCATGATCGTGACTTCTTAAACGGGCTTGTAGAAAAAGTTTACGAATTTGGCAACCAACAAGTAATAGAGCACTTAGGCGGAATCTATGAATTTCTTGAAAAGAAAAAAATGGATAGCCTTAAAGAACTTGAAGTCTCTATATCTCCGCTTAATGAATCTGATAAGACTACGGATCAAGAATCTGTAAATAAGTTATCTTACGAAGAGCGAAAAGAATTAGCTCGTCAAATAAAAAGAGTAGAAAAACAAATTTCGGATATAGAAAAAAGTATAGAAAGTAAAGAGAACGAAATAGCCGAAATAGAACTTAAACTAACAACACCGGAAGGTGCGGCCGACGCTTCTCTATTCGAAAGACATGGGCTATTATCAAAAGAGTTGGAAGACGATATGCTCAAATGGGAAGAATTGACTGTTGAACTTCAAAATATTTCGAAAGACTAAATTTGCATTCTATGAGAACTATATTGTCAATTTTGATGTTATTTTGTACTATGATTTTATCGGCACAGGAAATACAAGAAAATATCCTTGAAAATAAAACCTATCTAGAAAGAATGGCTTACTTCAAGGCAAACCCTCTGACTAATGGGCAAATAATATTTTTAGGGAATAGTTTGACACAAGGCGGTAAATGGAATGAATACTTCCCTACTCAAAAACCTGTAAACAGAGGCATAGCGGGTGACAATACATTGGGGATGCTCAATCGGTTAAACGAAATTATAATTGCTAAGCCAAAGAAAGTATTCCTCATGTCAGGAATCAATGATATATCTCTCAGCAGATCGAATGAGAAAATAATGATAGGCATCAAGTCTATCATCTACCAAATAGAAACAGGCTCGCCTTATACAAAAATCTATGTTCAAAGTCTATTGCCAATCAACAACAATAGAAATGTGTATCAACGAATGTTGAATAAAGAGTGGCAGATAGAACAGTTGAATAAAGAGTTAAAAGCTTTCTGTGAAAAGGAGAATATAACCTTTATCAATATTTATCCTGCATTTTTGAGCGAAGACAGAACCTTAGATGCAAGATACACAACGGACGGATTGCATCTGAACGATAACGGATACACAGTTTGGGTAGACCAAATACGAAAATATGTAGAGGAGTAACTAATTTAATTTATATGAACAAAATCTATTTCTATTTACCGATTGCCGCTCTCGCTCTAACGCAAGTGAGCTGTAAACAAAAGGCAAGCGCACAGGACTCGGATGCTGATATTATGAATATCGCACAGAAATTTGATACTGCCAATTTGGATATTACAGCTATCCCCGGCAATAACTTTTACCAATACGCTACAGGCGGTTGGGCAAAGGCAAACCCTATGAAAGACGAATATGCACGCTATGGTTCGTTCGATCAATTGGCTGAACGAAATCAAGAGCAAGTAAAAGGTCTTATTGAAGAATTGGGTAAAACAAAACATGACCAAGGTTCTATCGCTCAAAAGATTGGAGACCTGTTTGCGTTGGGAATGGATAGTACGAAGCTGAATGCCGACGGAGCAAAACCAATAAAAGCTCAGTTGGATAATATAAACAAAGCTTCTACAACAGCTGATATAGTAAAACTAACGGGAGAACTAAGAAAGTACGCGAACTCTCCATTCTTTGGTCTATATGTAGGTGCCGACGACAAGAATAGTTCTATGAATATTGTTCAACTATACCAGGGAGGTCTGGGATTAGGAGAACGCGATTATTACGTAGCACAAGACTCTACATCGGTTGCTATCCGTAAAGGATATCTCAACTTGATAAAGACTCAATTTGTAAATGCGGGCTACAGCGAAGCTGATGCACAAAAATCAGCTGACGTAGTTCTAAAAATAGAAACAGCTTTAGCAAAAGATCACTTCAAAAAAGAAGACACCAGAATTCCTGAATTGAATTATCACAAAATGAATGTTGCCGATTTGAATAAATCAGTAGCTAATTTTGACTGGAAAGCCTTCTTCGATGGAGCCGATGCTAAAGATTTTACAGAGATCAATGTAGCTCAGATAAAACCGATTGCAACAGCCGTAAATTTGATACATACACTACCTATCGACGAATCAAAAGCTTATCTTTCATGGTGCTTGATCAATTCTGCTGCCGGGTATCTTAGCGACAATTTTGTAAATGCAAACTTTGACTTCTACGGAAAACAACTAAGCGGTCGCAAAGTATTACAACCTCGTTGGAAGCGTGCTGTAGGAGTTGTGGATGGGGCTCTCAGCGAAGCTGTAGGTCAAATGTATGTAGAAAAATACTTCCCTGCTGAAGCTAAAGAAAGAATGCTGAAGTTGGTGAAGAATCTGCAAGTAACATTGGGCGAACGCATCAACAACTTGACATGGATGAGCGATGCAACGAAAGCTAAAGCTCAGGAAAAATTGAACTCTTTTACAGTTAAGATTGGTTATCCGGACAAATGGAAAGACTATTCAACGCTTAATATAAAGAAAGACTCTTATTGGGAAAATGTAGTACGGGCAAGTGAGTTCGATCATAACGAAATGATCAAAAAGATCAACAAGCCTGTAGATAAGAGCGAATGGCATATGCCTCCGCAAATGGTGAATGCATACTATAATCCAACAACGAATGAAATTTGTTTCCCTGCGGGAATTCTACAACCTCCATTCTTCTATCTAAACGAAGATGATGCGGTTAACTATGGAGCCATCGGTGTTGTTATCGGTCATGAAATGTCTCACGGATTTGACGATCAAGGATCTAAATATGACAAAGAGGGTAACCTATCGGACTGGTGGACAAAAGAAGACTCTAAGAAGTTCAACGAAAGAGCACAGGTGCTTGTTCAACACTTCAACAAGATAGAAGTTCTTCCGGGTGTATTTGCAAATGGAACATTTACTTTGGGAGAAAACATCGGAGACTTTGGTGGACTTCAAATTTCATACAATGCATTCGAAAAAACAGATGAAGCTAAAAAAGGCGATAAAATAGACGGCTTTACTCCGGCTCAACGTTTCTTCTTATCTTATGCAGGAGTATGGGCAGGTAATATTCGTGATGCAGAAATCCTACGTCGTACAAAAACAGACCCGCACTCTTTAGGTAAATGGCGTGTAAACGGTACATTACCTCATATCGATGCATGGTATAAAGCATTTAATATCACAGAAAAAGATTCTCTATATATTCCAAAAGAAAAGAGAGCTGATATCTGGTAATATAAATAAGTTTTAAAAGAAATGGGTTCGTTTTCTACGAACCCATTTTTATTTTATAGCCTTATTATCAATCTTTCTTTATCAGTTGATCAAATTCCTCTCTAGTTCCGGCAAATGCGTTCAGGTCAACATCCGTTTTTATGCCTTCTATTTTCCCTTTATTCGTATATTGCCAAAATAACCATTTACGCCCATCAGGCAGCTTTGGCTTAGAAACTATATCTCTTATCCAAATGGGATTATCAACGAACTGTCCGATCATGTAGTTCTTATAGAACTCATTTGTAGTGTAGATAAGCACCTTCCGTTGATAATGATTTTCCAGAATCTCTATAAACTTGGCAATTTCTGCGATAATATCTTCTTTACGATTTTCCTGCTGGCAATTCCCGCCATACTCCAAGTCGATAATCGGCGGAAGATCTATACTATCTTTAGGTACATAATGAATATAATTTCTGGCCTGTGCATCGCCATCTTTACAAAATGTAAAAAAATGATAAGCACCTACCGGTACATTATGATGAATGGCTAGTCTCCAGTTTTCCTGAAAAAGAGAATCTTTATGATTACCCCCTTCTGTAGCTTTTATAAAAGCAAATTGAACGGATTGCTTGTCTAATTTTCCCCAATCAATTGTTTGTTGATGATGAGAAACATCTATGCCTTGTACCGGATACTCTTCAAAAGAAGGGTAGTTCATTCGTATATATCCTTTGGTATAAGCAAAGTATAAGCCGGTTATAACAAGAGTTATAATCAATATCGCACCAAGGGAAGAATATATGATGAGTTTCTTTTTCATACAGATATTAAAGTTAACACGATAATATTATTTTTAGTGAAGATAATAATTACTATTTTCTTTTAATATGTAGAAATTATATTTATTTTTGATAAAAATTATTAATCTTAAAAATCAGATAGTTATGTCAGAATTTAATACAGAAAATCAAGATTACCAATCTTCTCCCTATCAGGCTAATAATTTAGATGATTTTGCTAAACCTGTTAAACCCGATAATAACTTGGTATTATCAATTGTAGGTACAGTACTTGGACTATGCTCACCATGCTGTATAGGACTGATATTAGGTGTTATTGCAATCGTATTTTCTACACAAGTAGATTCAAAATATAATGCCGGAGAATATGAGGCAGCACAGGGAAATGCACAAAAGGCTAAGATTTTTGCTTTGATTGCCATCGGATTATTCGCTCTCAATTTAATCTATGGTATTATTATGTTTATCACAGGCGGAATGGATGCTGTACTTGAACAATACAAAGAGGTTCTAAAATATGCTGAATAAATAAATACTAAATAATTAATATATTTGGAAAGGTAATCGTAGCAATTACCTTTCCTTTTTTATATGAGAAAATATATAGGATATATCATTATCATAGCTATTCCTTTAATCATAGCATTTGTCTATTACAATTATTATGCAACAACAGGGAATATATGGAGTAAACAGTGTAGTTTTCACGAGCTAACGGGACTTCAGTGCCCCGGATGTGGCGGGCAGCGATCTTTTTATCATCTGCTACACGGAAATATATTGCAAGCATTACGGTATAATGCTCTATTAATAATTATACTCCCCTTCTTGCTATATATATATTTCCTCTTAGCTCAGGTTTACATATTAAAGAATAAGAACTATCTGAAATACTTTAACTTTTCGGGCAAGCTGGGATATATCTTTATAACCGTATTAGTCATATTCTTTATCCTACGGAACATACCCATATCTCCTTTTATCTACTTATCCCCTCCTCAATAAAATAAAGAAAGTGGCTTTCACCACTTTTCATTATATTACTTTCTTAAACCTCTCGAGGAAAACATTTGCCTGATCGATAGTCAAACAAAGAGGAGGCAATAAGCGGAACACATGAGTTCCTGTAGCTCCTGTAAAGACTTTCTCTTCGAAAAGAAGCTTCGATCGTTTCTCTTTAATAGGTTCGTTAAATTCCATCCCAATCATCAATCCTCGTCCACGAACTTCTTTTATCTGAGGGATCTTTTTCAACTCTTGCATCAGGTATTCACCAACATTGTTAGCATTCTCGACCAGCTTCTCTTCTTTCATAATATCCAATACTGCAATAGCAGCAGCACAAGCCAAATGATTTCCACCAAAGGTAGTACCAAGCTGACCATATACAGCCTTAAACATCGGATTGATGAGCACGCCTGCCATAGGGAAACCATTACCGATACCTTTAGCTACAGTTATAATATCAGCTTGTATATCTGCATACTGGTGAGCGAAAAACTTACCACTACGCCCATATCCCGATTGTATTTCGTCCAAGATAAGGATAGTTCCTGTCTCGGTACAAACATCACGAAGCTGCTTTAAAAAGCTGTCCTCAGGAACTTGTATTCCTGCAACACCCTGAATACCTTCAATCAAAACAGATGAATATTCTTTAGTAGCAAGCTCTTTCTTTATAAATTCAATATCATTAAATGGAGCAAACACATAGTTCGGATTCATATTCACAGGAGCTGAATATGCCGGAATATCTGTAGCCGCAACTGTAGCTGAAGTGCGCCCATGAAACGCTTTCGCAAAAGCTAACACCTTTTTTCGTCCATTATGGAAGGAAGCAAGCTTTATGGCATTTTCATTTGCTTCTGCACCCGAATTTATCAGAAATAAAAAATAATCAGGATAGCCACATTGTTCTCCAAGTTTTTGAGCAACCTCCTGTTGTAATTTGTTTATAACAGAGTTTGAATAAAACCCAAGCTTATTCAATTGATCTGTTAGTTTTTCTACATAGTACGGATGAGTATGTCCTATCGATATCACAGCATGCCCGCCATACAAATCCAAGTATTCATTTCCCTTGTCATCATATACATAGCATCCATTACCTTTCACTATGTTAATATCAAACAGTGGGAACACATCAAATAATTTCATTTTGTATATATTAATTAGTTATATTATTTATCAAATCTATCACACCCTCTTTATTTATTATATACATTCCAAGTCTTACATCCGAGACCCCCTCTTTCAATTTATAGGTATAAACCGGATGTCCGTCTTCTTCCTTTATATCAAAGTAACTAAACTGAATATTAGTTTTTGATTCCAACTCTCTTGCCGCTTCTACAATATGGGTTGAGATAACAAAAAACGAAGTTCTAATTTTAGCAAAGGCAGAAACGACCGCTACTGTTCCATCATAAGCATCTTTCACATTTGTTCCTCTGAACAGCTCGTCGAATAGAACCAATATTCTGTTATTTGCTTCCAGCCGATGAGCCACATCCTTGATCCTCATTACCTCTGCATAGAAATGACTATAACCTGTACTCAGATTATCCGAAATATTTATAGTTGTACTCAATCCAGACAAAATACCGATTTTCATTTTACCGGCAGGAACAGGAAAACCTGCGTGTGCCAAGTATACAGCCACACCGAGCGCTTTTAGGAATGTTGATTTACCCGCCATATTAGGTCCCGATATGAATAATAGATTCGACTGGTTGTCGAAATGCACATCATTCGAGATAGCATTCTCTACAAAAGGATGAAATAGCCCTTCCAAATCAAGTACAGTCTCTGTTTCAGGTAATATATCTGGGTATTGTAAATTATATTTAGCAGCCGCTTTTGCCACCGCAAACAAGGCATCATACTCATGCACAAGGTCTAGGAAGAAATGTATATGTTTCTTATCGGTGTAGCGAAACATATAATCGAGCCTCATTATATCATAAGACTTGTATTTCTTCATATCCTTTATCTCTTTGTATGCCTCTTTTTGAAAAAGCTCCAGAACAATATCATTATTCTTCACTAAGAATACAGGAGCATCACCTTCTTTAAGTTTGTCAGCCAAGATAATAGAAAACTCATATATATTCTTTAGGAGGTCTACAGTCGAAGTAACCCCTTTTTCGGCAAGATAATATTCATTACTGCTTGTACTTATCTTGTCCGCAATCATTTTCTCTATAGCCGTAAACCAAGAAGGCATCCGTGTAGGATAATCGGGCTGCCGTAGATAGTATTCAGTAAAATCCAAAGCATCCTTATCAAGGTTTAGACCATTCGGGAAATGCTTATGAAAAAAGGCAATCGTCTCCTTTCTTTCCGTGATCTGCTTATAGTCAGCCAAAGGATTTGCAAGATACTCGTATAACTTTTTCTTACCTCCAATACACTGTGTATGATTAAATAAACCAACAACAGACAATCCTTCTTTGACTGTTTCAAAGATTTCAAGGTCTTTCTTCGTCTGACTGTCTACTTCAAATTTCATATATTTCATGATTATAAGGTTTTATCGGTTCTATACAAAATAGATATACTGTAGAACCTTTTTCCATAAACCTTATAGTTTTTTATTTTAAGAACTCTGACTTTCTATTAAAAGGTGACAACCAACGGTCACAGGAGTGAAGCGTATGTAAAAGTAACACTTATCAGTATACTCTTTATTGTTACTTTATACTTAAAAAACTTCTATAATAGATAATCTTATAAGCGGAATATAATCCTTACAATTCTTTCATATAACCTACAATGGTCTTCATTGCTGTATCCCAATTCAATCGGGATTCGAAGTCATGGTAAGCCGACAGGGCCAACTCATTATAATAGCTTTTATCCTCGAATGTTTTATATATCTGTTGCGCATACTCTTTAGGTTCTACTTGGGGGCTTAGGATTATCCCATTCGTATCATTGACAATAGAAGGAATTCCACCTGTTGCCGCCGATACACACGGAACAGCATACGACATAGCTTCAGAAAAAACAATCGGTGTACAATCTGCCCGTGATGGGATAAAAAGAAAATGGCTTTGCAAAATCAAATCTTCTACCTTTTTCATCCCTTCGGGAGTAGCTTTACTTATACGCCCATGATTGATTATATAAGGTGGTAAGTTTTCTACCGGCAAATCATCGATACCTACAATATGTAATTCAGCTGGTTGACGTAGCTCTTCATTCAAATACCGAACAGCATCGATGGCAATATCTCCACCTTTGCGAAACCAGTCAACACCTAGGAAAAGAATCTTACAAACATCTGTATTTCTTTTTTTAAGTATATCTTTTATCTCCTCTAAAGATATTTTCTGAGTAGAGATATTTGCACCAAAGGGCACAATCCTTACTTTGTCACTATCAGCATTATAATCTTTGATTGCACTATCAGCAGCCCACTGAGAACTATAAATAGCCAAACTACTTGAGTCTAATGATAATTGCTCCATCTGATTTCCTTCTTTAATATACTGCTGACTAAGATTTGAAAAATAGTCATAGTAATTTATCATCGAAGCAAATGTAGCATCAGTATATATGACCTTATGCTTATTTGTTTTCAGATAAGACATAAGAGTTGAACTGTGAGAAAATAATATATCTGTAGCCGGATTCAGATGTGCTGATATCTGTTTTGCATAACTTTTTCCGAATTCTGGTGACCGGTCTGCACGATATATTTTGTTTTGCCCATATAACTTATTCTTCACCTTCAGAGAGAATGTCCAATCTTCCTGCAAACCTGTTATATAATCCACATTGGAGTATTTAGCCAGATTTGTTGCCATAAAATGCACAGTGCCCGACCAATGCTTTATGTCTGTGGATGGAAAGTTTGTTACATAGGTTATGTTCATAATGATTGTTATTTACATCTTCTGACTACAAAATAATGAATTATTTTATGGGAGAAAAATATATATATTAACAATAATCCTATTAATATTATAATTAACAGTGAAAAACCAAAAGGAACTGCTATATCTACACTAAAAAACACTTTTCTAAAAGACCACAATAGTAAAAGACCCGCCAGTGTATAAGCATAAGGTGAGATAATCCATTCCGTATTATGAACTATCCATTTTTGATAAAACTCTTTATACTCATCTAACTTGAGCAATTCTTTAAATATTCTATTAGATGCCCTATACTTTTTTAATCTCCCTAAATTAATCGCAATCCATTTTTTACTTGCGATATACAGAGTATTATACTAATAGTAGTTTTTATCCAATTTGCCTATTAGAACCTCTAGTTGATCAGCTACTATTCTCCCTTTCTTATACTCTCCTTTATCATCAAGGATCCTTATGTACATTATTTTCAGATAGATAAACTTTGAAGTTGTAATATTTGTATGCGCATTCTCTAAATCATCAAAAAAAGTTAGATTACGCTTATAAAAATTTAAGAAAAGTTCATCTCTTTTCTCCTTTTGCACATCTTTCTTTAGAATACCATCCAGTTCAATAAGGATAGGATGCTTAGATTTCTCTGAATTGTTAGGTGGCGTATACATAATTATTTCTTTCAAAAAGCAGATGCTTTCAAATTCAACCCTATAGTTTCTTCTAAACCAAAAATCAGATTCATATTATGCACTGCCTGACCGGAAGCTCCTTTTACTAAATTGTCGATACATGAAAGAATAAGCAGTTTATTACCATGTTTCTCAAGATGTAAAACACACTTGTTTGTGTTTACAACTTGTTTTAAATCGATATTCTTATCTGATATAATCGTAAACGGGCTATCCTTGTAATAATCTTTATACAATTTCTCTGCATCCTCTATTCTACCGTCGTAATTGAGATAGGTAGATACAAAAATACCTCTCGTGAAGTTTCCTCGCACAGGAATAAAATTAATATCTCCATTAAAATTTACCTGTAACTGATTCAGCGACTGTTTGATTTCCGTCAGATGCTGATGTTCGAAAGCTTTATAAACTGATATATTGTTTTCACGCCAACTGAAATGAGATGTAGCAGAAGGTTTCACCCCTGCTCCGGTAGATCCTGTGATAGCATTCACATGAATCTCATAAGTCAGCTTATTTGCTTTTGCCAAAGGTAACAATCCTAGCTGTATAGCTGTTGCAAAACATCCCGGATTAGCCACATAGGAAGACTGCTTGATTTCTTCTTTATTCAACTCAGGAAGACCATAAATAAACTTATTTCCTACTGCTTTATGTCGATAATCTGTAGAAAGGTCAATTATTTTCAGGTGATTAGGGATATCATTCGCATCCAAGAACTTCTTAGTATCACCATGTGCTGTACAGAAGAATAAAACATCAATCTTGTTATAGGGTAATTGATCGGTGAAACTCATATCTGTTTCTCCCAAGAGGCCTCCATGTACATCTGTCAGCTTATTCCCTGCATTACTTGTACTATTTACGAATACAAGTTCTACTTGCGGATGATTGAGTAATATCCTTATCAGTTCTCCGGCAGTATAGCCTGCTCCACCTATTATTCCTGCTTTTATCATTGTTCTATTTTTATTGAAACACAGAGTAAAAAGAGTAGAAAAGAGTTTATATTGAATATCGTTTTATACCGTCTCTCAAAGATTTAACATTAAAATTAATCAAATATCCGATTTTACATCCTGATAGTTTCAAATATGTAAATAATTGAGCAGTATGAATCGGCTGTAACTCTGCAACAGCCTTCAATTCTAGAATAATTCTATTTTCAACAAGCAAATCTATTCTGTATCCAGCCTCTATTTCAATGCCTTTATATTCTATTGGCATTTCTTCCTGACGTGTTACGAGTAAATTGCTTTCTATCATTTCATAAAAGAGACATTCTTCATATACTCTTTCGAGCAATCCAGGTCCTAAAGCAGAATGTACATCATATGCACATTTCAATATTTTACCTGTTAATTCTTGCTCTTTAAACATAAAAACTCTTTTCTACTCTTTTTACTCTGTGTTTAATACTAATTTATTTTCCATTTTTCTTCTGCACACTATGATATATCTTATTTGTCATAGCATATATCTTGGTAAATCCTTTGGCATCGTCGGAAGTCCAAGCTTTGTTCATTTCGCCATATTCACCAAAGTCTGCTTTCATCAAGTCGAAATCACTTTCTACTCCTACAAGAGTATAATGATAAGGTTTCAGTTCTATAATAACACGCCCCGTGACATTGCGTTGCGAACTTTCGAGCATAGCTTCTATATCTCGCATCACAGGCTCTAGATATTGCGCTTCATGTAAAAACATTCCATACCAATTACCTACCTGATCTTTCCAATATTGTTGCCATTTGGTTAGCGTATGTTTTTCCAGCATTTTATGAGCATTGATAATAACAATAGGTGCAGCGGCTTCAAAACCCACACGTCCCTTAATACCTATAATAGTATCACCTATATGCATATCGCGACCTATAGCGTAAGCGGAAGCAATTTCTTCAATTTTCTGTATCGCCTTTACTTTATCAGTATATTTTTCACCGTTCACAGCAGCTATTTCACCTTCTTCAAAGTCAATAGTCAGTTTTTCAGAGTCTTGCTTTTTCAATTGAGAAGGGTATGCTTCCTCTGGAAGGGTTTGATTCGATTTCAATGTTTCTTTTCCACCGATACTTGTACCCCAAAGTCCTTTGTTGATAGAATACTCCATTTTTGTGAAGTCAGCTTCATACCCATGCTCTTTCAAATAATTGATTTCATATTCACGGGTGAGCAGCAAGTCGCGTGTTGGAGTAATTATTTCGATACCGGGTGCAAGCACATCAAAAGTCAAGTCGAAACGAACCTGATCATTACCGGCACCAGTACTTCCATGAGCGACAGCGTCAGCACCTATTTCTTTTGCATAGTTAATAATAGCAATTGCCTGAAAAATACGCTCCGAGCTAACAGATATAGGGTATGTACCATTACGCAACACATTGCCAAAGATCATATATTTGATGCTCTTCTCATAATACTCTTGTGTTATATCAAGACTAACATGTTTTGCAGCACCCAGTTTATATGCCTTTTGCTCTATAACCTTAAGTTCGTCAGCAGTAAATCCACCCGTGTTTGCAATTGCTGTATATACCTCATAACCAAGGTCAGCAGATAAATATTTAGCGCAAAACGATGTATCTAATCCCCCACTGAATGCTAAAACGACTTTCTTTTTCATTTCTTCAATTGCTTTTTTAGGTCTTTTATGATTGTTTTTATTTCTTTCTTGTCTTTTTGCTTCTCGGGATCGAAAAGCATCGCTGTACAAATACAGTATTTACGCTCGGTACGAGTAAGCACATCGTAATTTACACAACCTTGACAACCACGCCAGAAAGCGTCATCATCCGTCAGCTGAGCAAATGACACAGGCACATAGCCAAGTTCGGTATTTATTTTCATTACTGCTGCTCCCGAAGTCAGACCAAATACCTTTGCATCAGGAAACATCGCTCTGGCCAGCGAAAAAGCATGTTGCTTGATTTTTTTCGCTAAGCCATGTTGTCTGAATTTCTCAACAACAATAAGTCCCGAGTTAGCAACATATTGCTTGTTTCCCCACGATTCGATATAGCAAAAACCAGCAAACTCTTCCCCGATAAGGGCTATAATTGCTTTGCCTTCTTTTATTTTAAGTTCCAAATATTCAGGTGAGCGTTTTGCAATCCCTGTACCCCGAACTTTTGCAGCAGCTTCTATAGTATCTAATATTGTTTGCACATAGCCAAGATGCTCTTCTCCGGCTATTTGTATGGTGAGTTGTTGTTGCGCCTCCATTTTTTTGTCTAACACAAGTTCTTCTATATTGTTCATTTTAGTTGATCTATTCAATGTTTGGAATAAAGGTAGATAGTGAAGCTATAACTTCCTCTCTGCTCACATTTTCTTTTGGTATAATCAGTATGGTATCATCACCGGCCACTGTACCCAAAATATATTTTGAAGCTTTATTGTCTATTTCACCCGCTATCGCCATTGCATATCCCGGACGGGTTTTGATTATAGCCAGTTGTCCCGAGAATTCTATCCCTACAAACCCAAAGGATGAAAGCGGGGATTCTTCCGTAGTCGTAACCTTCACTTCTGACAACTGATATGTATATGTCCCTTTCGATGTCGGCGCTTTAACGATTTTCAATTCTTTGATATCGCGCGACAGCGTAGCCTGAGTAAGCTCAAAGCCTTTTTCTGTAAGTATCTTAAGAAGCATATCCTGACTGTTTATTTCATTAGTCTGAAGCACTTCTTTTATTATTTTGTGTCTGAATCTTTTAGTCATACGTGTATAAATATACAAACAATGTGCAAAAATATACATTATATTGCATATTTGAAATTTTTAATGTATAAAATATATAAATAAAGAAGACTGTAGCAATATACTACAGTCTTCATCAAATTTGATTTGCTATGCTTTATCTCTTACAAACTTATCTTTATAATGATATTTTCTCTTGTAATTTAATATTATCAGAAGAACTACCTACCATAAAAGTAAAGTCTCCGTTCGGCTCAACAACTCTATTCATTTTCTTATCTATAATAGAAAAGTCGTCCTTTGTCAGTAGAAGCTTAATCGTTTTGGTCTCACCTTTCTTCAAATTGACTCTTTCAAAGGCTTTCAACTGCATAATGGGCTGCACAACAGAAGCTCTATTATTTCTCAGATATAACTGAACAACTTCGTCTCCATCAAGATTTCCAGAATTTCGAAGTTCTACAGCAACCTCAACACCTGAATTGCTCTTATTAATCTTCAGATTGCTGTATTCGAAACTAGTAAAGCTAAGCCCATAACCGAAACTATACAATGGCTTGCTAGTCATCTCCACATAATCATGGCTTGCCGGATTCCTGTGATTATAATATACAGGCAATTGCCCTACCGATTTGGCTACCGACATTGGTAAGCGTCCCGCAGGGTTATATTCACCAAACAGAACATCAGCTATCGCATTGCCGCCTTCTTGTCCGGGATACCAAGCAGATAGTAACGCATCTGCATTTTCTGACGCCCAGTTCATATTCAGCGGACGCCCTTGAATATACACCACGACAACAGGTTTGCCAGTAGCTTTTATAGCCTTCAATAGCTCTAATTGTTTTCCCATAAGGTCTAAACTAACTCTATCAAAACCTTCGCCACTCTCCATATCACTTATGCTATGCTCATCAGCAACAGCAGCACCTGTTTCTATATATTTTGTTTTAAAATCACGAGCACTGGAACCTCCAACCACAACTACAGCCACATCTGATCTTAGGGCAGCCTCCACAGCCTTATCTATCTCAGTATTCAGTGTATCTCTGATAGCACAGCCTTTCACATATTCTATTTGCGATTGTTTGAGTTTAGATCTGATGCCATCCAAAACAGTCTTAACATTGCTATCATCCTGTGGTGCTGTATAATCGCCTAACTGATTGTATACATTATCAGCATTAGGACCTATCACAGCAATTTTCTTTATTTTACTCTTATTAAGAGGTAAGACATTATTCTTGTTTTCGAGTAATACAATCGACTCTCTTGCTACTTGCCTTGCCAATGCCATATTTTCTTGTGTTCTAACAACCTGTTGTGCATTGTTTTCATCAACATATGGATTTTCGAAAAGTCCCATATCGAATTTCAATTTCAGTATTTTATATACAGCCGAGTCAATCTGAGTTTCACTAACCATTCCTTTTTTTACGGCGTCAGACAATGTAAAGAAAGCATTACCACCCAAGTCGCAATCAAGTCCTGACGTTAAGGATAATATAGCAGCTTCCTGTATCGTTGATACAACATAATGACTACCTCTCAATCCTTCGATACTACCCAAATCTGACACAGTAAAGCCTTTAAAACCCCAATCTTTGCATAGTACATCCTTTAGCAAATATTCATTCGATGTACAAGGAATACCATCTACAGAGTTGTAAGCAGTCATCACAGACAAAGCGCCTGCTTTGACAGCTTTTTCGAATGGAGGTAAATAGTTTTCTTTTAAGTCGCGCATTCCCACACTATTGCTATTACCATTATGTCCACCATCGGGGATTCCATAAGCTACAAAATGCTTTAAAGTAGAGATTAAACTGTATGGTTTGCTCAAATCTCCACTACCAAAACCTGTCACAAAGGCTTCTCCCATTTTAGAGATCAATACAGGATCTTCTCCATACGTTTCTTCCACACGAGACCATCTGGCTTCTCTTGCCAAATCTAAGACGGGACCATATCCGATATGCGAACCCTGAGAACGTGCTTCTTTGGATATTACCGCACTCATTTGTTGTATAAGACTAGGGTTCCATGTTGCCGCTTGTCCTATTGCTGTAGGGAAAACAGTAGTACCAATCGCCATATGCCCATGAGGACACTCTTCAGCTAGAAAAATAGGAATACCCAAGCGTGTATTCTCCATTATATAGCGCTGTAAAGCATTACCCGCTTTAGCTGCCAACTTGGGATTCAACCCGTTTTCTAATGTTTTTTTAGTCCATGGGTCTGCCCTAAAAGTAGCCCAGAGCATACCTATATGACGCTGTTGAACATACTCTTGAAACTTTTTAGAGTGTGTCACCTGATCTCCGTTCCGTTCATACATCTCCCAACCAAGAGGACAAAGCAACTGACCTACTTTTTCCTCCAAAGTCATGTGACTGATAAGATCGACAGTACGCTCTTCGATTGACAGCTTTGGATTTTTGTACTTATACGCTTGTTGAGCACTTATTGTTTGAAATAGAAAGAGAGCAATAATGCTTAATTTAAAATAATTCATAAGTATATGTGTTCTTATATGATATATTTAACTTCTTTAAAGGCAAAATGTCTTTCTTCGCCTTCTTTCGTTTTTAAAATAAGGAGTCCCGAAGAATCAACATCTTGTATTCGGGCAAGGAAATCCGATATCCCATCATTGTATAGATGACAACCATCTTTCCTGAAAAGAGATTCTTTATATTGTTTTATCAGAAAATCGGTCTTGCCAATCTTTATTTGCTGGTAGTACGCATTGATATTATCAACAACAGTCTTTAGTATTTCCTCAAGATTATAGTGTCTGTTAGTTATCTGTTTCAGAGATACAGGATTCGGAGCTTCGCTTCTGAAATTTTCCTGATTGATATTAATGCCAATACCCGCAACAGAATGACCTATATTATCTTCGAGAATAGTGTTTTCTAATAGGATACCACATATTTTCTTTTCATTCCAATAGATATCGTTAGGCCATTTTATAGATATACCCTCTGTATATTCTTGCAGACAATTTGCTACGGCTAGAGATACAATCTGTGATAGTATAAATTGCTCTCCCGCTTTTACAAAGCCAGGGAACAAGACAATACTAAAAAGAATATTTTTTCCCGCTTCCGACTCCCAGCCATTCCCTCGCTGACCTTTCCCTGCCGACTGAAAATCTGCCCAAACGACAGTACCTTGATCAACATTCTGTGTCTGGAGTAGTTCTTTTAAATAATTATTAGTCGAGTTAGTCTCCCTAATGTGAATTATCTCAGGCACAGTCGTCAACTATTTGGTAAGTTATTATATTCTGTTTGTTTTACTTTGGGGAGTTTCTTTATAACTTCGTCTACTGAGTGAAGAATCAATTCTTTAATAAGCTTATCAGGCACATCGCTATCAAGAACAATTGTATTCCAATATTTTTTATTAGAATGAAATCCGGGTTTTATTCCCGTATACTGTTCACGCAGCTCGATAGCTTTCTCCGGATCACACTTGAGGTTAAGCCAAAATTCTCCATCTTTACTATCCAACGCCATATAAGCATACATCTTATCCATGATCTTGTAAACTAGGACATCCTCCCCAAAAGGAAATGTCTCTGTCGCTCCTTTTATAGCAATACAGGCTTCGCGCGCTTCTTCTATATTCATTTTCTGATTTATTAGATCTTGTTCTTCAAATAAGATTTTCTTAAATTTATACAGATGATCGCAAATAATGAGGTATCAGTTTATAGGCGCAAAAAATGCATCATCTATATGGTCTATTTCGAACTTTTGTCCTGTCCAAATTGCTGCAACAACATCAAAGCGGGCGGGTAAATCTATATTAAATTCTTTCAAATAGAAATCTGCCGCCTCTACAATCCTTTTTATTTTCCGTTTCGATACTGCGTCTTCCGGATGTCCCCAATAGTTACTACTTCTTGTCTTTACTTCTACAAAAATAATAAACTCTTCGTTTCGAGCAATAATATCTATTTCGTATTTCTCATAAGTCCAATTTTGCTCAATGATCTTGTACGCCTTTTGTTTAAGAAGATTAACTGCTGCTTCCTCACCTTTTTTCCCAAGATCATTATGCTCAGCCATGGACTACTTAAAGCTTTAAAACTTTATTTACATTATCATACAAAGGAACGAGATTTGCCGTATCCACAGTTAAGCAGTATTCAACAGAATCTTGCAAGTTATTTGCTTCAAGCCGCTTGATATGTTCGGTATGATTAATATAGCCTCTTAAATCAGACTTTGCCTCTTGCCACATTGATAAAGCAACCTGAGTGGCATCTGAAGCAGACGCATATCCTTTTGCCACCAACCTATCAGCTAAAGCTCCGCCAAATAACGTATCTTCAATATTAAAACGATTGTTCCACCCCGCACAGAGTATCATTACATCTTTTTGCTTTTGTATGCAAAATTCAGTCAATGCACTTATATTCGAAAAAGCTCCGATAGTCAAAACATCTGCATTTGCAGCGGCTTCGATTGCCTGAGTTCCGTTTGTCGTTGTAAACACAATTTCTTTACCCTCTACTTTGTCCTCTGTATAGTCAAAAGGTGAGTTTCCAAAGTCAGCAAAATCACAACGTTTCACATTCCGCTCTGCACCAACCAAGTATCCTTTAGCTTTATATTGTTGGGCTTCTTCGATAGATGCTACCGGAATAATACACTTAGCTCCATTTTTCAGGGCAGCACACATGGTTGTAGTAGCCCTGAATATATCAACCACTACTACAATATAGTTATTGCTGTCGGCATAGTAAGGATACAAAGCAGGAGAAAAACAAACATCAACTTTCATCTATAGCGCAGCTTTTATTCTTACTAATTTCTCCATCAGCCCTTCAAGCTGGTCTAGCGGAAGCATATTAGCTCCGTCCGACAATGCATTTGCTGTATCGAAATGTGTTTCTATAAACAATCCATCCACACCTGTAGCTATACCTGCTTTACACATCGTTTCTATCAATTTTGGCTGCCCCCCAGTTACACCCGAAGCCTGATTCGGCTTTTGCAGGCAGTGTGTTGCATCCAACACGACAGGAAAACCAAATTCTTTCATTTCAGGTATCCCCCGAAAGTCTACCACAAGATCAGAATAGCCAAAAGATGTACCACGGTCGGTAAGGATTACATTCTTATTTCCTGAATCCAATACTTTCTGCGCTGCAAACTGCATTCCACTCGGAGCCAGAAACTGACCTTTCTTTATGTTTACTATTTTACCTGTCTTGGCAGCTGCGATGAGCAAGTCAGTCTGACGGCAAAGAAATGCCGGAATCTGCAAAACATCAACATATTCTGCGGCCATTGCAGCCTCATGAGTTTCGTGAATATCCGTTACGGTAGGTATACCAAAAGTCTCACCTACCTTGCGAAGTATCTTTAAAGCTTTCTCATCACCAATTCCGGTGAAAGAATCTACACGTGATCGATTTGCTTTCTTATAGGAACCCTTAAATACATAGGGAATATTTAGTCTATCTGTTATAGTTTTAACTTTTTCGGCAATACGAAGTGCCATTTCTTCTCCCTCGATAACACATGGTCCTGCTAGCAAGAAAAAATTATCATTTTTTAAGTTCTCTATATTCATTTTTTATTTGTTTGATTACTAGATAAAATAGTCTTCAAAGGTACAAACATTCTGCCATTTTCAGAAATTTTAGGTTTGTCATTGATATTATTTATTAGCAATATTAAAGGAATTAAGCTATTTTTATTGTTATATAAAAAAACATGATAATTATGGGAAAAGCCAAAAAGAAAAACTTTGTATTGGATACAAATGTAATACTACATGATTTCAGGTGCTTAGATAATTTTGAAGAAAATGACATATATATTCCCATTGTAGTTTTGGAAGAACTGGACAAGTTCAAAAAAGGGAATGATCAGATTAATTATAATGCCCGCGAATTTCTCCGCCAGCTCGATGCAATAACAGACGACAACTTATTTACGAAAGGAATATCTTTAGGCAACGGTTTAGGCAATCTCTTTATTGATACTAGTATAAAATCTCAAGAAAGGATAACAGAAATATTTCCGGAGAGAATACCCGACCATCGCATATTATCATCTGTTCTTGACATCTCGGAGCGTGACAGCAAAACAAAAACCATACTGGTAACCAAAGACATAAACCTGCGAATGAAGGCTCGTGCAATCGGGCTTCTGGCAGAAGATTATATAAATGACAAAGTTCCTGATATCTTTTTATTTGAGAGACAGCACAAAACATTCAAGGATATGGAGTCTTCGGTTATCGATGAGCTGTATGCAAATCCAAACGGTGTTGATCTCGATCAGTTCAATCTGGAAACTTCGGTTAATGCGAATGAATGTTTCGTGATGAAGAATGGTAAAAAAAGTGTGCTTTCCAGATACAATCCGTTTACTAAAAAGATAAAGAAAATAGACAAGCAGATTTGTTACGGTATACAACCTCGAAATGCGGAACAAACATTTGCGATGGAGGTGCTGACCGATCCCGAAATAAAATTAGTAGCACTTACAGGAAAAGCCGGAACAGGAAAAACGTTACTCGCCTTAGCTTCAGCTTTGAAACAAAGTGAGAACTTTGACCAGATACTCCTCGCCCGCCCGATCGTTGCATTAGGGAACAAAGAATTGGGATTCTTACCCGGTGACGAAAAACAAAAAATAGCACCTTATATGCAGCCTCTTTTCGACAATTTATCTGTAATAAAAAATCACATTCCTTACGGTGGTGCTGAGTACAAGAATATAGAAGCGATGCAGGCAAGTAAGAAGCTGGAAATAGAAGCATTAGCTTATATCCGTGGCCGAAGTCTATCAGAGATGATCTGTATTATCGATGAAGCTCAAAACCTGACACCTCACGAAATAAAAACCATTATAACCCGTGCAGGTGAAGGTACGAAAATGATTTTTGCAGGAGATTTACAACAGATCGATTCTCCTTATCTTGATGCTCAGTCAAATGGGTTGGCTTACATGATAGATAAAATGACAGGACAAGATATTTTCGCACATGTCAATCTGATAAAAGGAGAAAGAAGTAAACTATCGGAGATAGCTAGTATATTATTGTAATAACAATCTAAAAAAAATAACATTTCAAGAAATATAAATGGACAAATTCTATCTCAGAGCTTATAGTATACTCATCGTAACAATGAGTATACTCACCATCCCTTGTTTAGCCCAAAGTGCAGATAATCAGAAGTGGAAAGAAGGCATCCTAGTGGATGAATTCATTTATGATTCTGCTGAATTCCCCTCGGTTCATGCAGCTACAATTGCTGAAACCCCGTCGGGTTTGATTACGGCATTTTTTGGCGGAAAATACGAGGGACACCCCGAAGTCAATATATATACTTCTCGTCATACTGCAACAGGATGGACTCCGCCAGTGAAGGTAGCGGATGGCATCGTGAGCGATACTTTGAGGAAGGCCTGCTATAACCCGGTCTTATTTCAATATCCCGATGGCGAATTGCTATTGTTTTATAAAATAGGAAAGAATGTGCAAGATTGGACAGGTTACCTTATCCGCTCATACGATGACGGACAAACATGGACAAAGCCCGAAGCACTGCCCGAAGGATTTCTGGGCCCAATAAAGAATAAACCGATTCTGATTGGTAACAAACTAATTTGCGCATCGAGTACCGAGAACGACGGATGGCAGGTTCACATGGAATTTACCGAAGACAGAGGGAAAACTTGGAGAAAAACATCTCCGATCAACAGCAAACCTTGGAATATTATTCAACCAAGTATATTAACATTAAGCAATAATGTATTGCAAATAGTATGTCGCTCTCAGAACGAACATATCATATCCGCTTTTTCGAAAGATGCAGGAGAAACATGGAGCGATCCTATAGCTCTTTACTTACCCAATAACAATTCGGGGACGGATGCCGTAACACTCAAAGACGGACGCCAACTAATGGTCTACAATCATGTAGCAGCATCGGAGAGTGCATATAAGGATAAAGCTCGTACTCCGCTGAATGTCGCTCTATCTGACGATGGAATTACCTGGAAAGCATCACTCATTCTGGAAGACTCGCCAATAAAGGAATATTCCTACCCATCGGTTATACAAGGGGAAGACGGTATGATACACATAGTATACACGTGGCGCAGAGAAAAAATTAGATATGTAAAAGTTGATCCGTCACTACTTAAAAGTGAAACAATCGTAAACGGAAAGTGGTAATAACAACTATAAATCCTCATTTTTACAATTTTCTGAATAAAAAAAGAATGAAATGCTTGCAATATTCAAAAAAATATTACTTTTGTAATCACATTTAAAACAACAAGCGTTAGAATGAATATTTTTTCTTATACATACTTTTTCTTTTTTTACTTTTACTTTAGAAAGTAGAACAGGATTTTGTATGAGAAATTTGGAGTGAATTAAAACAACAAGAATATATGGAATCCTGTCAAGTATGACGGGATTTTTTTTTGATAACATTTTATGAAAAGAGTTGCGATACAAGGAGGATTAGGTGCATATCATGGGATAGCCGCAGAGAATTTTTTCGGAGAAGAAGTCGAAATTGTTGCATGCATTACTTTTCGTGATATTTTCACAACAATCAAAAAAGAACCGAATACAATCGGGATTATAGCCATAGAGAACACTATCGCCGGTAGCCTTCTGGGCAACTACGATCTGCTAAAAGAAAATAAACTCCCTATAGCAGGAGAATACAAACAACGCATCTCTCATTGTCTGGCGGCATTGCCCGGACAAACAATTCATGATATAAAAGAAGTGGAATCGCATCCGATTGCACTCATGCAATGTACAGAATTCCTGGATACGCTACCGGGTGTTAGGATTATAGAGCATGAAGATACGGCTTTGGCTGCAAAAGATGTAGCAGAGAAACATCTATCGACCACTGCTGCGATATGCAGCACCAAAGCGGCCGAAATTTATGGACTAAACATCTTAGCGAGGGGAATTGAGACAAATAAGCACAATTTTACTCGCTTTCTTATTATAGCGAATCCATGGGTGGTAGACGAACTTCAAAAAGGAGAAGTGCTGAATAAATCGTCTATTGTATTCACAACTCCACATAGCGAAGGCAGCTTATCGAAAGTTTTATCCGTATTTTCTTTCTACGGCATCAACTTGACTAAGATACAATCTCTACCAATAATAGGCAGAGAATGGGAATATCAGTTCTATGTAGACCTCACATTTTCTGATCTTACCCGATACAAGCAATCGCTACAGGCAATTCGCCCTTTAACAAGCGAACTAAAGCTTTTGGGAGAATATCCGAACGGAAAACAAAGCGAATTATAAAAAAACCACGATTTAACAATAGCAAACTGCTAATAACAATATGAGAACAATAGTACCGGCAGACCGCCTTAATACAGTAAGTGAATACTACTTTTCGAAAAAACTAAGAGAAGTAGCCGAAATGAACGCAATGGGAAAAAAGGTGATTAGTCTCGGAGTGGGAAGTCCGGACCTCCCTCCTTCCGAAGAAACCACAAAAGCCCTGTGTGAATCTGTAATAAAAAAAGATGTACATGGCTATCAACCACATGTGGGTATTGCCGAGTTGCGTAAGGCTTTTGCTGATTGG
>Ga0206117_100420_pt1 | contig 46587 bp, 46 predicted proteins | sample 3A5Ametagenome_FD_177997 | JGI IMG/M metagenome (GOLD analysis project Ga0206117, IMG submission 177997) | Enriched microbial communities from leaf-cutter ant dump, University of Wisconsin, Madison, United States - 3A5A | ecosystem: Environmental > Terrestrial > Nest > Insects nest > Nest dump... | reverse complement strand
GCCTCAAGGTGAAGGACGGCAAGGAGTTGCCGCAATTCTATAGGAGGAAGGCGGCCGCGAGGCTTGCCGGCCGGCACCCTCAGCCCTAAACACGGAACTCCCCGAACCGATCGGATATCCGCATGAGCGATCTCGTCGACCTCGATCAACTGACCCAACAGGCGGCTCGTCTCGTCGAAGCGGCGCGTGCTGCGGGCGCCGATGCCGCCGACGCCGTTGCCGTCCGCTCCGTCAATCAGGTGGCGAGCGTTCTTAAGGGCAAGGTCGAGAAGATCGAGCATGCCGAGAACGACGATTTCGGTCTGAGGGTTTTCGTCGGCGATCGCAACGCCACCATCTCCGCGACCCTGGGCTCGGATGTCGAGGCCTTGGCCGCCCGCGCCGTCGCCATGGCCCGCGCCGCTCCGTCCGACCGTTTCGCCGGCCTTGCCGATGGGGCGCTGCTGGCCACCTCCTGGCCCGACATGGATCTACTCGACGAAACGCCGGTCTCCGCCGCCGATCTCGCCGAGCGCGGCCGGGCGGTCGAAGCGGCGGCCATGGCGGTCGAGGGCGTCACCAACACCACCGGCGCCAGCGCCTACTGGGCGCGCGGCGGTATGGCCCTTGTCACGTCCGGCGGATTCTCGGGCGCCTATGAATCGTCTGGCCACGGCCATTCGGTCGCAGCCATCGCCGGCAGCGGCACCGGCATGGAACGCGACTGGGACTCGTCGGCGAAAACCCATCTCGCCGATCTCGAAAGCGCCGAGACCGTGGGCGCCAGGGCGGGCGGCCGCGCCGTGCGTCGCCTCAATCCGCGTCAGGTCGCCACCCAGACGGCAACCGTCGTCTACGATCCGCGCGTCGCCACCAGCCTGATCGGCGCGCTCGTCGGCGCCATTTCCGGTGCGTCGATCGCCCGCCGCTCGTCCTTCCTGAAGGATCGGCTGGGCCAGCAGCTGTTCGGACCGACGGTCAGGATCACCGACGACCCGCTGCGCCGACGCGGCATGGGGTCGCGCCCCTTCGATGGCGAAGGCGTCGCCGCCGCGCCGCTCGATCTCATCGAGGACGGAGTTCTCAAGACCTGGCTGCTGGATAGCGCGACGGCGCGCGAACTGGGCCTGCAGACCAATGGCCGGGCCGGTCGCGGCACCGGCGCCCCAAGTCCCTCGTCGACCAACGTGTTGCTGCATCCGGGCAAACAGTCGCCAGCCGAGCTGATCGCGGCCGTGGGTACGGGGCTCTACGTCACGGACTTCATCGGTCATGGCGCCAATCTCGTGACCGGGGACTATTCGCGCGGAGCCGCCGGCTTCTGGATCGAGAATGGCGAGATCGCCTATCCGGTGGCCGAGATCACGGTGGCCGGCAACCTTGTCGACATGTTCCGCGAGCTGGTGCCGGCCGACGATATCGAGTTCCGCTCGGCCTTCACCGCGCCAACCGTGGCCATCGGGGGACTGACGATTGCCGGCCGCTGACAGCGCACGCATCGACGAAGACACGGCGCTTCTCTCCGATGCGGCGCTGGCCGCTGCCAGCATCGGGCTTTCCTTCTTTCGTCGCGACCCGCGCGTCTGGAAGAAGGCCAACGACTCGCCGGTAAGCGAAGCCGATCTCGCCATCGACCACTTCCTGAAGGAGCGTCTGCTGGCCGCCCGCCCCGATTACGGCTGGCTGTCGGAGGAGACCGAAGACGACGCGGCTCGGCTCGACTGCAAGCGCGTCTTCGTTGTCGACCCGATCGACGGCACGCGCGGTTTCATCGCCGGCTCGGACCAGTGGACCATTTCTCTCGCCGTGGTCGAGGACGGGCGACCAGTGGCCGCCGCGCTGCTGCAGCCGTCGGTCAGCCATCTCTATACCGCAGGTCACCGGCGTGGCGCTTTTCTCGACGGCAATCGCCTGCGCCTGCAGCCGCGCCCCAGCCTTGCCGGCGTGCGCGTTGCCGGTCCGGCAGTGCTGATCTCCCGCCTGTCGCGTCCAGTGCCGACGCTCAGAAGCCGAGGGTATGTCGCCTCGCTGGCGCTCAGGATCGCCATGGTGGCCGATGGCACGCTCGACCTGGCGTTTGCGCGCGGTGGCTCCCATGACTGGGACCTCGCCGCCGCCGACCTGATCGTCGCCGAGGCCGGCGGAACGCTTGAGACCATCGATGGCGCCGCAATCATCTACAACAGGCCGGATGCCGTCCACGATAGCCTGATCGCCGGTTCGGCACCCCTGGCACGGGCTGCAGCGGCGGCCATAGGCCCCTATTGAAGGCTGCCCTTGCAAATCGGGCGAGGCTTGACGAAAAGAAGATGGGCAGTCCGAAGGGGACGCCCATTGCGGAAGGCGGAAACTGCATGACGACCGAAATCACATCGAAGCAGCTGCTTCACCTGGTCATCGGCGGAGAGATGAAGGCGCTCGATTCAACCGAGTTTGCCGACCTCAACGCCATCGATATCGTTGGCGCCTTCCCCAATTACGCCGCCGCCTATGCCGCCTGGAAGCAGAAGGCGCAGGCCACCGTCGATCAGGCGCAGACGCGTTACTTCATCGTTCATCTGCATCGGCTGCTGGATCCGTCTGCCTGATGCCCAGCAGGACCGAACGCAACGTCGCTACAGTGTGCGCGCATCGCTTCTCGTCCTCGGAGACACCGTTTGGGACTTGACCGGAAACTCCTCGGCAGCGCTGCGGTCAACAGCGCGCTGTCGCACTTGCTTGCCTGGTATGTTCTGGGGGTGTTTCGCACTGCCAGGGTGAACATCGTGCCGCCCGAGGCCTTCGACGTGGCGAAGGCCGAAGCCCCGGCAATCTTCACCTTCTGGCACGGTCTCGCCATGATGACGCCCCGCGCCGTTCCCCTCGGTCTGCCGATCGTGCCGATGATCGCCCGCAACAAAGCGGCCGGCATTGTCGCCGATGCGGTCGGAACGCAGGGAATCCGCACGATACGGGCCTCCGGCTCGCAGAGGGCGCGCAGCTTGCACAGGAAGGGCGGAGCGGCTGGTTTCAGACAGGCCTTGCGGGAACTCGAAGCCGGCAACTCCGTGCTGATGACCGCCGACGTGCCCAAGGTCTCCCAGGTATCCGGAAAGGGCGTCATCCATCTCGCCCGACTGTCTGGCCGACCGATCATCCCGATCGCATACGTTTCGCGCTACGGGCTTCGCTTCAACAACTGGGACCGCATGGTGGTGGATCTGCCGTTCTCGCCGGCGACACTGAGGCACGGCGCGCCGATCCGCGTACCGGCCGACGCCGATGGCGAGGCCGTCGAAAGGCTGAGGCGCTTCCTCACGGAGGAGCTTGATCGGATCACGCAAGACGCCTACCAACGCACCGGAATCGCCGACAAGTTTACCCCCGGTCCATCCAACCAAGACCCCGCCGCCGATGGCTGATCTCGGAGACGCCCTGCTTTCGACTTGGATCGCCTTGACCCGGCTCGCCGGCCCGGTCGGCGGAGCCATCGTCGGCGCGCGCCGACGTCGCGGCAAGGAAGACCCTGCTCGTTCGGCCGAGCGACTTGGACAGCCCTCCGCGTCCCGCCCGGAAGGGCCGCTCGTCTGGGTGCATGCGGTCAGCGTCGGCGAGGCGATGGCGGCCATGCCGGTGGTCGACCGATTGATTGCCGATGGCAAGAGCGTGCTGGTTACCACGGTCACCACCACATCGGCCGCGCTGGTGGGCCACCGCTTGAAACCCGGGCTGATCCACCAGTTCGCGCCTCTCGATCTCGCCGGTCCGGTCGATCGGTTTCTCGCCCATTGGCGCCCCGACCTCGCGGTGTTCGTCGAGAGCGAGATATGGCCCGTGGCCATCGGCCGTCTTGCCGATCACGGCATTCCCCTGGTCGTCGCCAATGCCAGGCTGTCGCCGCGCTCGTTCCGGGGGTGGCAGCGGGCCGCACCGGCAGCGCGCGCGGTCTTTCGCCGCATGTCGCTGGTGCTCGCCCAGACCGATGATGACGGAGCGCGCTTTGCTCAACTCGGCGCTCCCGAGGTTGCCACCTTCGGCAACATCAAGTTCGACGCCGGCCTGCCCGACGCCGGCGTCGCCGAGCTCGATGCGCTGAAGGCAGGCATTGGCGAGCGGCCGATGGTGCTAGCCGCCTCCACCCACCCCGGTGAGGACGAGGTGGTCCTGACGGCGCTGCTGAAGCTCAAGGAAAGCCGGCCGGAGGCGTTGCTCGTCGTCGTACCGCGCCACCCGGTACGGGGCGGGGACATCGCGCTGCTCTCCGAGGCGGCCGGCCTGGCGACTCGCCGTCGCAGCGTCGGCGAGCTTCCGGACGGAACCACCGAAGTCTATGTCGCAGACACGCTCGGCGAGCTCGCCACCTTCTTCAGGCTTGCCGACGTGGTGTTGATGGGCGGCACCTTCATCGAAGGCATTGGCGGCCATAATCTCATCGAGCCGGCCCGCCTCGGCGCGGCCGTGGTGAGCGGGCCGCATTTTTCCAACTGGCTCGACATCTACCATGCCTTCATCGACGCTGGCGGTCTCACGATCGTCCGATCGCCCGACGAGATCGCCGGTGCGACGCTGGATCTGATCGAGGATCCCGCTCTCCGGGCCAGGCAGGCGGCGGCAGGCGAGCGCGTGGTGGCGGGTTCGGCCGGTGCCGTCGCGCGCACCATTGAGGCAATCAGACCGCTCATCGGCCGATCGCCGGGTGGCAATCCATGCTGACACCGGCCTTCTGGTGGAAACGCAAGGGTATCGCCGCCCTGCTGCTGGCACCGATCGGCCTTCTCTACGGCGCCGTTACGGCGCGACGCATGCACCGCCCCGGAGGGGCCGAGCCGCCACTGCCGCTGGTCTGCGTCGGCAATTTCGTGGCCGGCGGCGCCGGCAAAACGCCAACGGCCATCGCGCTCGCGCACTCGGCGCGTTCCGTCGGCCTCGATCCCTGCTTCCTGACCCGTGGTCATGGCGGCCGCCTCAAGGGGCCGATCCTCGTCAACATCGATCGCCACACGGCCAGCGACGTCGGTGACGAGGCGCTGCTCCTCGCCCGTGTCGCGCCGACGGTGGTGGCGCGCCGACGGGCCGATGCATTTGCTCTGCTGCGGGCAACGGGCACCGACCTCTGCATCATGGACGACGGGTTCCAGAATCCGTCGGTGAAGAAGACCTTCAGTTTCGTGGTGGTCGATGGCGCCGTCGGCGTCGGCAATGGCCTGCCGCTGCCCGCCGGCCCACTGCGGGCGCCGCTTCGGCGGCAGATGCTGCTGGCCGATGCCATCATCATCTATGGCGACAGCAAACAGGGCCAACGCGTCGTCCGGACCGCCGCCCGCGCCGGCAAGCCGATATTCCGGGCGACCCTGGTCGCCAACGCGCCGCCGGCCGCTCCGCACAGACGGCTCTATGCCTTCGCCGGAATCGGACGCCCCGAAAAGTTCTTTCGCTCGCTTGAGCAAGAGGGCTATCGCCTGGCGGCGCGGAGGGCGTTCGCCGACCACTACCCCTATCGTTTCGAGGATCTGTCCCACCTGCTCGACGAGGCCGACATGCTCGATGCCGTGCCGGTCACCACCGAGAAGGATGCGGTACGGCTGCCGCGCGGCATCGCTGGCAGCAACTGGTCGCGCGACCGGGTCGCCGTATTTGGCGTCCACACGCGCTTTGCCGAGGAACGGGCGGTGGGGTCGCTGCTACTCGACGTGCGCAGGCGCTGGATGGCGAAGCACTTCAGCTGAAGCGTGTTCGCACGCCACTGCCCCGATCAAAGACCAGAGCCGCCAATGAGGAAGCCTTGCTTCAGCGGGCGCCGGTATGGCGGCGGTAGGCGACAAGTGCCGCCTCGGCGTCGATATAGGGCTCCTGATGCTCGGCAGACCAGTATTTCAGGTCCTGCAGCAGGATGGGACGACCGGTGATCGCGCAACGAACATAGTTGCCGTTGCGGAGGATCTGATAATCGCCGTCGAGGTAGCGAATCTGCGCCTCGCCGCCGCCGAAGGGGGTGTCCATGCTGTTCAACATGGAAGCTGAATAACCCCCGCCCGATCATCATGCAAGAGGCTCATGCCCTGGCGGCGAGACGGTCAATCGACCGCCCGGCCAGCCACAAGGCCGGCAAACCAAACAATGCGGCGCCGACGTTCCACCAGAGGATCACCGCGTCGGCGCTGCCGTACCAGACCCCGAGCCAGCAGAACGGCAATGTGCCGACCGTCGCCCTGCCCCAGTTGAACAGCGTCGAGTAGGAGGCGAAGCCAAGGTTGTTGAAGGCGGCGTTGGCGACGAACAGCGCACCGGTGAAAATGAAGGTCGGCGCGGCCCACAGGCAATAGAAGGCGATCATTTCGGCCACCCGGCCGGTGGCCTGGAACGCCCAGTTGATGGCATCGGTCCCCAGAAGCAGCAACACCCAGATTACCGCCACGTAGATCGCCGTGAACAACGTGCTGTCGGCCAGCGTCTTGCGAACGCGGTCGAAGCGGCGAGCGCCGACGTTCTGGCCGAAAATGGCGCCGACCGAACCGGTCAGGGCGAAAATACCGGCAAAGCACAGCGGATAGATGCGGCCGAGGATCGACCAGCCTGCGACCGCCTCGGTTCCGAAGCGCGCGACATAGGCCGTGACTATCATGTTGCTGATCGGCGTAGCGAGGTTGGTGAGAATGGCCGGAAAGGCGATGATCAGGAGCGGAGCGACGTCATGGCGGACGTTGTGCATCGTTGGCCGTGCCAGCGCATTGAGGCGCGGCACCAGCCCGTACCAACCGACGCCAATCGCTACGAAGCGGATCAGAACGGTGACGATGGCAGCTCCGGTGACGCCGAGATCCAGAGCGAAGATGAAGATCGGGTCCAGGATTGTCGTGGCGACGGCACCGGCCAGGTTGATCCACAGCGTCATGCGCGGCGCGCCAAACGCCATGAGTATGCCGCCCATGGCCATGCTGAGGGCCAGCGGCGGCATGCCCAGCATGGTGATCCACAGGAAGTACCGAGTTACCTCGAACTCGCGGCCAGTGGCGCCGAGCAGCGACAGGCACGGGTCGAGCACGGTGGCGATCGCCAATGTCAGGAGACTGGTGGCGGTAAAGGAGATGATCAGCCCGGACGTGGCGACGCGCCGGGCGCCGCCCCGATCGCCGGCCCCGACCCTCTGGGCCGTCAGGGCCGTCACGCCGATCGAGAAGCCGATGCCGACCGACACCAGCAGGAACAGCACGGCGCCAGCGTAGCCCATGGCCGCCGTCAGCACCTCGTCGCCCAGAAGCGAGATGTAGAGGAGATTGACGAGATCGACGGTGAAGATGGCCATTAGGCCCAACGAGCCGAGTGCGGTCAGCGCCACGACGTGGCGGAACACCGGCCCCTTCACATAGGCGGCGTCGGCGGGCGCGCCGGCGGCGTGCGTCATGGTGGAACCCCTCACGGTCAGAAACAGGCGAAACGACGAAGGCCGGGCGGCCTCAGTTCAGCATATCGTCCGTAGCATCCCGGAGGTCCTGAATCTGGCAGCTTTGTTCGCCGGTAATCCCGGTACAAACCTCGACCGAGCCACGATGGATCATGTCGAAAGACACATAGAGGATGACCAGGAGGCCGATCCAGGCGATCCAGCGGAAGCGGTGCAGCAGGCGGGCGATCAGGGTGGCGGCCGCCCCCATCAGGCCGACCGACAGCAGCAGGCCGATCACCAGCACGCCGACATGGTCGCGGGCAGCGCCGGCCACGGCCAGCACGTTGTCGAGCGACATGGACACGTCGGCGAGGATGATCTGGGTGAGGGCCTGACGGAAGGTCTTGCCGCTGGACGCCGGCGTCACGTCGCAGGCGGCGGAATCGAGCGCCTGCTCGGCGGCTTCGACGCCGCGCGCCTCCTCATGACGGCTCGACCAGATTTCCCGGAACATCTTCCAGCAAACCCAGAGCAACAGCACGCCGCCGGCCAGCGTCAAGCCGACGATGGCGAGGAGATGCGTGGTGATGATCGCGAACAGGATGCGCAGGGCAACGGCGCCACCGATGCCCCAGAAGATCACCTTGCGCCTAATGGTAGGATCGACGCCGGCCGCCGCCATGCCGACCACGATGGCGTTGTCGCCGGCCAGCACGACGTCGATGAAGACGACCTGAGCCAGCGCGGCGAGTTCAACCGACAAAAAATCCATCGAAAACACGGCGTCTGTCCCAACCCTGTTCGGCGAGACGCCGATATCTTGCAGGCAAATTCCCGACCGCCGGTCAGGTAGGATGAGCGGAGGGGAATTTCAATGGCAGAAGCGAAATTAGGCCCTCGTCACTTCTACTCATGGAGGACGGTCAGAGAAGCCCGAGGGATACGAGTTCGGCCTCCAGCGCCGCCGGTGTGGTGAAAACCGCGCCAAGCAGCCCGGCGGCGCGGGCGCCCTCCACGTTCTCCGGCATGTCATCGGTAAAAAAGCTTTCCTCCGGCAGGAATCCCAACTGCCCGAGGGCGCGATGGAACACTTGCGGATCGGGCTTCAGCGTCGAAAACGAGGAGGATACCAGGAAGCGATCGCCGGCCAGACGCGCAAGGTCCGGCGCCAGCGTTTGCCGATAGGCGTGAACCAAGGGGCCGTTGTTGGTCAGCACCCCAACCGTCGTACCCGCCGAAATCAGCCGCTCGATGAGGGCGAGAGTGCCGGGAATGGGACGCATGCCGAGCCGGCGGGCCTCGACCCAATCCTCCACGGCAAGCGGATAGCCGAGGCGGTCGCGCCAGGACGCGATGTAGAGCTCCGGCGTCGGAAAAGCGCCCCCGTCGGCGGCGGCCTCAAGCCCCTCTCCCCAGATACGCTCGTTGATGAACTCCGGGTCGAGACCGCTGACGCTTGCAATATGGGCGATGCGATCGGCGCGCGTGTAGGTGTAGACGACATCGTCCATGTCGAACAATGCGAGGCGGATGGGACGCATACTGCTTTCTCGTGAGGTCGAAACTGGCACCGGACGCCGGCCTCCGGTGCCGATGGATCAAGTCGCCGTGCCGCCGACGGTGACCTGATCGATCCGGAGCGACGGCTGGCCGACGCCGACCGGCACGCTCTGCCCCGCCTTGCCGCACATGCCGATGCCGCGGTCGATCTCCAGATCGTTGCCGATCATCGAGACGCGCTTCATCGCCTCGGGGCCGTTGCCGATCAGCATGGCGCCCTTGATCGGCTCGCCGACCTTGCCGTTGCGCACCCGATAGGCCTCCGTGCAATCGAACACGAACTTGCCGGAGGTGATATCCACCTGCCCTCCGGAGAAGGAGACGGCGTAGATGCCGTCCTTCACCGAGGCGATGATCTCCTCGCGGCTTCTGTCGCCGGCGAGCATGTAGGTGTTGGTCATGCGCGGCATCGGCACGTGGGCGTAGGACTGACGACGCCCGTTGCCGGTGGACGTGCCGCCCATCAGGCGAGCGTTCTGGCGGTCCTGCATGTAGCCGACGAGACGCCCGTCCTCGATCAGCACCGTCTTGCCGCTCGGCGTTCCCTCGTCGTCGATGGTCAGCGAACCGCGGGCGTCGGGCAGTGTGCCGTCGTCGACGATGGTGACGCCCTTCGATGCCACCTGCTCGCCCATCAGGCCGGCAAAGGCGGAGGTCTTCTTGCGATTGAAGTCGCCCTCGAGGCCATGCCCCACCGCCTCATGCAGCAACACGCCGGTCCAACCCGGGCCGAGCACGACATCGAAGGTTCCGGCCGGCGCCGGCTTGGCCTCTAGGTTGACCAACGCCTGACGAAGCGCCTCGTCGACGGCATATTGCCAACGGTCGGGCGTTATGAAGCCGTCGAGCGCCAGGCGGCCGCCTTCGCCATAGGAGCCGCTTTCCTGGCGGTCGCCGCTGCCGGCGATCAGCGACACGTTGATGCGGACCAGCGGACGCACATCCCTGAGATGGACGCCATCGGCGCGAATGATCTCGACGACCTTGTGGCTGGTGGTGATCGAGGCCGTCACCTGCCGCACGCGCGGGTCGCGGGCTCGCGCCCAGGCGTCGATTTCGGAGAGAAGCGCCACCTTGTCGGAGAAGGCGGGGGACAGCAGCGGGTTGATGTCGCCGTAGAGCTTGCGGTTGGTCGGGCGTGGCGGCTCGGCAAGCGTACCGGCATAGCCCATGGAAACCGCCTTCACCGCATCGGCGGCGCGGCGCAGGGCCTTTTCCGAGAGATCGTCGGCATGGGCGTAGCCCACCGCCTCGCCGGCCACCGCGCGCAGGCCGAAGCCTTGGTTGACGTCGTAGGTGGCCGTCTTGAGGCGCCCGTTGTCGAAGGTCAGCGCCTCGCCTTCGGACCGCTCCAAATAGAGCTCGCCGTCGTCGGCTCCGGCGAGGGCATCGCGAACGAGGCGCTGCGTGGCGTCGGGATCGAGACCGGCGAGGGCGAGAAGATCATGGCGTTCGGTCATCGGCGGCGGCGTCCCATGGTGAGGAGGATCGGTTCCTGCATAAATGCAAACGTCCGGCGGCTCCAGCCTCCGGACGCGCAACATGTCGTGTTTCGGGCGGGATCGCGCAAGTGCGGCCGCTCACGGCAGGGCGTCGAAGCCTTCCTTGAAGCCCTTGAGGGAGATCGGGATGCCGATGCCGTCCTCAGGCGAATCGTAAATGATGAACAACGCCTTGCCGCCATTTTCGAGCTGGCCGATCAGATCGTCCTGTAGCACCACCTCGGCATAGCAGCCGCGCGCCCGGCAGCGGACGAAACCGACGCGACCGATGTCCTTGTCGTCGATGCGGAGGCCGAGGCCGGCCATCAGGTAGACGCCGAGCGGCGCCAGGACGCGCATGATCCTGGCCTTCTTGTCGACCGTCTTCACGATCAGCACGGAGAGGCCGATATTGTCGCGATCCTCGGCGGTGACGTTCTGCACCATGGCGCATTGCTTGTCGCGGGCACCGACCGGTTGGTCGCATCGAATCTGCCAATCGCCGTGGGTGGACTCCACCTTGCCGTCGACGAATTCCTGCGCTGCCGCCGAGGAGAGCGTCGCCGGCAGTGAACCCAAGGCGAGCAAAACGGAAAGGCAGGCGGAAAGAACGGTCCTCATGACGGTCATGATCCTCTCGTCAACGTCCCAGACCCCGGAAAGCGGCGACGAATCGCCGGCCGGTCCTTATTCCCACACTTGCGGCGGCGCGAAAAGAGAGCGTCAGGCGGCAGGCGGCCCGCTCGCCGCTTCACCCACCGGCGTCGCCGTGGCGCCCGGTACCCGCTCCGGCACGCGGAGCGGCGCATCGGGGACGGCGACCGGCGCCACCTTGGCCACCGCCTTCTTGGCCTTCTCCATCAGCTTGCGTACCTCGTCGGCGCTCATCGGCGACCCGAAAAGGTAGCCTTCCAGATAATCGGCGCCGAGGTTCGCGACTTCTTCGAGGTCTACGGCACGGTCGACGCCTTCCACCACCAGTTCCAGCTCCAGGTCATGAGCAAGCGAAGCGATGGTTCTGAGCAGCGCCTGCCGATGGCGGCCGGAGCTCCTCAGGACGTTCTGGTCGACCTTCAGCGTGCCGGGCGGCAGCCGCTGCAGGTAGCTCAGCGACGAGAAGCCCATGCCAAACTCGTCGACGGCGAAGCCAGCGCCAAGCTCCTTCAGCTTCATCAGCATCTGCAGCGAAAACTCCGGGCTCTCCATCAGCAGCCCCTCGGAGAACTCGAGGTGCAGCACGTCGCGCGGCAGGCCGGTGCGGGACAGGATAGCCTTGACGTCGTTCAGCAGCTCATGGCGCAGGATCTGCCGGTTGGACAGGTTGACCGACATGGTCAGGGTATCGCCGAAGGGCAGATGATCGCGCCAGTCGGCCAGCTGCCGCGCAGCCCGGTCGAGCAGGAACATGCCCAGTTGCACCACGAGGCCCGAGCGCACGGCGATCGGCATGAACTCGGCCGGCGGGATCGAGCCCTTGCGCGGATGGTTCCAGCGCAGGAGCGCCTCGAAGCCGGCCACTGAGCGGTCGCCGGCGCGAATGACCGGCTGGTAGAGCACCGTCAGCTCGCCCTTGTCGATGGCGCCACGCAGGTCCTGCTCAAGCGAGGTGAGATCGGCCGACATGATGCGCAGCGCCGGGCGGAAGGTCTCGATGCGGTCGCCGCCGAGCTTCTTGGCGAAGGCGAGCGCGATCTCGGCATCCTGGACCAGGGTGCGCGCCTCCTTGTCGTCGGCGTCGGGCACGGCGATGCCGATGGAGGCGGTGAGGAAAACCTCCTTCTCGCCGACGACGATCGGCGCGCGCACTGCCCGCTTGACGGTGTCGGCAAAGGCGGCGAGACGGTCGGAGGCCTGCTCGGAGACCAGCACGATGCCGAAGCGGTCGCCTTCGAGGCGCGACAGCGTGTCGAGCGGCTTGACGAGACGGCCAAGCCGGCGAGCCAGCGTCAGCAGGATGGTGTCGCCCACCGACAGGCCGAGCGTCTCGTTGACCTGCCGGAAGCGGTCGAGGTCGACGAGGAAGACGGCGGGCCGGCGCTGGTTGTCCACCTTGGCGCGGACGAGGTCGGACGACAGCCGATCGATGTAGAGCTCGCGGTTCGGCAACGAGGTCAGGTTGTCGTGGATGGCGTCGGACAGCAGCCGTTCCTGCGCCAGCTTCATGTCGGTGATGTCGAGCAGCGTGCCGACGCAGCGGATGACTTCGCCGTCCGAACCGAGGATGGGACGGGCGCGCAGACGGAACCACTGGTAATGACCGTCCTGGGCGCGCATGCGGAAGGTCTGGCTGAGGCGGCCCTTGCGCGTTTCGACGACGGCGTCGAGCGTCGCCTTGAAGCGCTCTCGGTCCTGCGGGTGCAGGTAGTCGAGCCAGTCGCGCGCCGGCCCTTCGAGGCGACCACGCTTGAGGCCGAGACTCTCTTCGGCCTCGGCCGAGGTCACGATCTGGTCGGCGAGCACGTCCCAGTCCCAGATCATGTCGCCGGAGCCGGTGAGCGCCAGCGCCTTGCGCTCGCTGTCGTCCACCTGCCCTTGCGTGATGGCGCCACCGGCGAAGGCATGTTGCATGACGGTGAAGCCGAGCAGCAGGACGACCAGGACCAAACCACCGGCGAGTGCCGGCTGGGCGAGATCGCTGACGAGGCGGCCGGAAACGGCAAGCCCCGTACCGGCCAGCCAGGCGAGGAACACAAGCCAGGTCGGCACCAGCATGATCGCCCGGTCGTAGCCGCGCAGGGCCAGTGCCACGATCAGCACGAAGCCGACGCCACCGAGTGCGGCCAGCACCATGCGGGCGATGCCGGCGGTGATCGAGGGGTCGTAAAGGGCAAGCGCGAACAGGCCGGTCAGCGCCAGGAGCGTGATCAGCATCACGTGGCTGTAGCGCACGTGCCATCGGTTGAGATTGAGATAGGCGTAGAGGAAGATCACCATGGTGACGGCGATCATCACCTCCGAACCGGCTCGATAGAGCTGATCGGTTCCCGAGCCGACGGCGAACACCTTGTTCCAGAAACCGAAATCGATGCAGAGATAGGCCAGCACCGCCCAGGCCAGCGCCGCCGTCGCCGGGAACATCATCGACCCCTTGACCACGAACAGGATGGTCAGGAACAGGGCGAGAAGACCGGAAATGCCGAGCACGATGCCACGGTAGAGCGTGTAGGCGTTGACGCTGTCCTTGTAGGCATTGGGTTCCCAGAGGCCGATCTGCGGCAGGTCGCGCGTTCTGAGTTCGACGACGAAGGTGACCACCGTGCCGGGATCGAGGGTCACCAGGAAGACGTCGGAGTCCTGGCTGGTCTGTCGCTCCGGAGCGAAGCCGGAACTCGGCGTGATCGCCGCGATGCGCGATGCGCCAAGGTCGGGCCACATGACGCGCGAGCCGACCAGATGGAAATGCGGGGCGACGATCAGCCGATCGAGTTGCAGGTCCGACTGGTTGGACAGCGAGAACACCACCCAGGACGGATTTGAGTCGATGCCCTTGGCGCGAACCTCGATGCGGCGGACGACGCCATCGGGGCCGGGAGCCGTCGATACCTGGATGGAGTTGCCAGCATCGCGCCGGTATTCGACGGCGTGCGTGAGATCCAGCGCCTTGACGTCCGGTTCGACGAGAATGGGCTCGGCAGCCAGCGCCAAATGAGGAGCCAGGCCGGCGGCGAACACCAGCAGGAACAAGGTGACGGCGGCGCGGACGAAGGCCAAGGACACTCTCCAGCTCGACTGGCGAACAGTTCGGTTTTGTGGGCCGCGCCGGACCGGCGGCGGCTTTGTCAGGGTGCGCGGAAGCTGCAACAGCACCCGCTGGGAATCCTTTGCGCGGCTTCCTCCGAAAGCGCGTTCGGAGAGATATAGCCGAGGACGGCGGCCATGCAAACCGCCCGTTCGGCGCCCTCCCTCAGCCGGTACCGTCGTCGTCCGCCGTGCGGGATAGCAGCACGTGATCCTGCCAGCGGCCATCGATCATCAGATAACGGCGCGCGTAGCCTTCGCGGACGAATCCGGCTTTTTCGAGAAGGCCGAGAGATCGGTCGTTATCGGGAATGCAGGCCGCCTCGACGCGGTGAAGGCGCAGCTCGCCAAACGCAAACTTCAAGACGAGCGGCACCGCCCGGCGCATGTAGCCGTGCCCGGCGTAATGCACGCCCATCCAGTAGCCAAGACAACAGCTCTGGGCGACGCCGCGACGAATGTTGGAGAGCGTGACGCCACCGAGCAGCGTGTCGTCGTCGCGGCGAAAGATGAGAAAGGCGAAGCCGGTCTGCTCGGCCGCCTCGCGCTGAACACGGCGAACGCGACGCTTGAAGGACGCGCGCGTCAGGTCCTCGGCCGACCACGTCGGCTCCCACGGCTTCAGGAACGCGTGGCTTTCCGAGCGCTCGTTCACCCAGGCGGCGTAGTCGGACACCGCCGGCAAGCGCAGGGTGACGGTGTCGTCCGCAAGGACCGGAAGGGTTCCGGCCGCCACGACACCGAAAAACGTCATGCTGCGCTCGCCTTGGCCGATACCGCGCTGGCGGCGATGGCCCCCACCGAGGGGACCTTGGCGATCGGGCCGATGGCCGCGAGCGTCGGATTGGGCGCTACGTTGATCTTCTCGAGGAACTCGCACACCTTTTGGGGCGTCACGGCATTGATGCGGGAGACCAGCTCGTCGAGCGGCAGCGTCCGGCCGTGGAACATGATGTGGCGGGCAATCTGGCCGGCCCGTGCCACCGGGCTTTCGAGCGCCATCAGGAGACCGGCGCGAAGCTGCGACTGGGCGCGCTTCACCTCGACCTCGGTCACGGCGGTCGAGGCACGGGCGATCTCGTTCATGGTCTCCTCGACCACCGCCCCGGCGTCACGCTCGCCGGTCGCCGCCGATATGCCGAAGATGCCGGCATCCTCGAAGCCCCAGTGGAAGGCATAGATGGAGTAGCAGAGGCCGCGCTTCTCTCGGATCTCCTGGAACAGCCGCGACGACATGCCGCCGCCCAGGATGGACGAGGCGATCTGTGCGGTGATGTAGTCGTCGTCGCCATAGGCGATGCCGGGGAAGCCGAGCACCACCTGCGCTTCCATCAGGTCGCGCTCCTCGCGGGCTTCGCCGCCGACGTAGAGCGCCCGCTCGGGAATGATCGACTCCGCCTCGCCGAAATGCTGGAACTTGCGGCGGGCCATGCGCACCAGCTCGCGATGTTGAAGCTTGCCGGCAGCGGCGATCACCGTGCGGCCACCGGTATAGTGGCGATTGAGATACCCGCGCAGCGCATCGTCGGAGAAGCTCTTCACCGTTTCGATCGAGCCGAGGATCGGCCGGCCGATCGCCTGGCCGGGGAAGGCGGCCTGCTGGAACATGTCGAAGACAAAATCTTCGGGAGCGTCGAGTGCGGCGCCGATCTCCTGCCCGATGACGTGCTTCTCACGATCGAGCTCGTCGGGTTCGAACAGCGAGTTCTGCAGGATGTCGGAGAGGATATCGAGGGCAAGCGGCACGTCGCCCGCCAGCACGCGGGCGTAGTAACTGGTGCTTTCGATCGAAGTGGCGGCATTCACTTCGCCGCCGACGTTCTCGATCTCCTCGGCGATGTCCTTGGCCGAACGCTTCTTGGTGCCTTTGAAGGCCATGTGTTCGAGAAGGTGGGAGATGCCGTTCTCGTCCGCCGCCTCCGATCGCGATCCGGCCGCCACCCAGACGCCGAGCGCCGCCGATGCCAGGTGAGGCATGGAATGGGTGACGACGGTGATGCCGTTGTCCAACTTCGTTACTTCGACGGCCATCCGACCATTTCCTCCCTAGAAGGTCAGCTTTTGTAGCGAACTCTGCATGGAACGACGCGCCACTCAATACAAAGTTTCACCAGCCCCTTCACTTTTGCCGGCGTTCCCCTCCCGCCGGGCACACTGCTCAGGCGACAACACGCGCCCGCTGGCGCACGAAAGTCTCGACGGCGGCAAGATCGTTGGCAAGCACGGTCATGCGTTCCGGCCTCTCCATCAAATCCCCCAGGAAGGCCGGCAACGCCGGCCGCTCGCCAGTCGCCGCGCCCACGGCATCGGGGAACTTGGCGGGATGGGCGGTGGCGAGCGTCACCATCGGCACCACGCCCCCGGTGAAGGCCTCGGCCACCACCACGCCATTGCCGCCGTGGGTATCGATCAGGTAGCCCGCGTCGCTCCGCAGGCGGCGGATGAGGTCCGCCGTCGCCTCGACCGAAGCCCGGCCGGCGCCGAACTCCTTGCGGATGCCGGCATAGGCCGCTTCGGGCAGAGTGAAGGCGCCCGACTGGGACAGGGTCTGCATGAGGCGGGTCACCGTGCCCGCATCGCGACCGCAGGCCTCGAACACGAGACGCTCGAAGTTTGACGACACCTCGATGTCCATCGACGGAGAGGTCGACGGCACGACGCCGGTCACTTCATAGCGCCCGGTTTCCAGCGTGCGGGCGAGGATGTCGTTGACGTTGGTGGCGATCACCAGCTTCTCGATGGGCAGGCCCATCTTCTTGGCGACGTAGCCGGCGAAAATGTCGCCAAAGTTGCCGGTCGGCACGGTGAAGGACACCTTGCGGGCCGGCGCGCCGAGCGCCACGGCCGCGACGAAATAATAGACCACCTGGGCGGCGATGCGGCCCCAGTTGATCGAGTTGACGCCGGACAGGCTGAGCTCGTCGCGGAAGGCGAAGTGGTTGAACATGCCCTTCACGAGGCTCTGGGCATCGTCGAACGTGCCCTCGAGGGCGATGCAGTGGACATTGCGGTCGGCCACCGTCGTCATCTGCCGGCGCTGCACGTCCGAGACGCGGCCGTTCGGGAACAGGATGAAGATGTCGGTGTTGTCGCGGCCGCGGAAGGCTTCGATCGCCGCGCCGCCCGTATCGCCGGAAGTGGCGCCGACGATGGTGGCGCGGGCGCCCCGCTGGCCGAGCACGTGATCCATCAGGCGGGCGAGCAACTGCATCGCCACATCCTTGAAGGCCAGCGTCGGCCCGTGGAACAGCTCAAGGAGAAAATGGCCGGGGGCGATCTGGACGAGGGGCGTCACCGCCGGATGGCGGAAGGTGCCGGTATAGGCGGCGTCGATCATCGCCTTGAGGTCGGCATCGGCGATATCGCCGTCGACGAAGCGCGAGATCACCTCGAAGGCGACATCGGCGTAAGATCGTCCGGCGAAGGACGCGATGGTCGCGGCGTCGAGCGTCGGCCAGGTCTCGGGCACGTAGAGGCCGCCATCGCGGGCAAGACCGGCAAGGACGACGTCGGAAAAGCCCAGGACGGGGGCGTTGCCACGGGTGCTGACGTATTTCATGGAACTCTTCCCTGTCCTTACGCGACGACGGTTCGCCTTCTTCCTGGAAATGCTCTAGCGGCGGCGTCACTCCGCCGCAAGCGCGGTGGCGGCGGTGAAAGACCGTTTTTTGGCCGCGGGTCTCGCCAAGGTGTCGTGAAGACGCCATATCGATCCGGCATGCCCATCCCATGACCGAGATCGCAATCATGACCGATGCCGCCCCGCAGCAAACCGTTCCCTCCCTCGGGCTGGCGCTTGGCGGGGGTGGTGCGCGCGGCATCGCCCATGTGCATGCGCTCGCAGCTCTCGACGATCTCGGCATCCGTCCGTCGGCCATCGTCGGCTGTTCGATCGGGGCGCTGATCGGCTCCGCTGCCGCCGCTGGACTCACGGGTGCCGAGATCGAGGACGAGATCCTCGCCGCTCTTGGCCGGCCGGCGGACGTCTGGGGCAAGGTCTGGAAGCTTCGCCCGCGCAGCCTTGCCGACATTGCCGGCGGATTGCCGCTGTTCGACCCGGAAGCGGCCATCCGCGAGTTCCTGCCCGAGCGGATTCCCGACGACTTCGCCGATCTTCCCATCCCCTTCTCGACCGTCGCCGCCGACTATTACGGGGCCGCCGAAGTGGAGATCGGCGCCGGCTCGCTGCGACGCGCCGTTGCCGCCTCGATCGCCCTGCCCGCGCTGTTCCGGCCCGTTGAGATTGGCGGCCTGACCTTGATCGACGGCGGAGTGGTCAATCCGCTGCCGTTCGACAAACTGCCGGAAGACGTCGGGATGATCGTCGCGGTCGACGTGGTGGGCATGCCGGTACGATCCGACAAGGGGCGGCCGCCCGGTGCCCGCGAAGCGCTTTTCGGCTCAAGTCAGATCCTGATGCAGTCCCTCATCTCGGAAAAGCTGAAGTCGCGCCGTCCGGACGTACTGGTCCGCCCGCCGATCGATGGCATCGGCGTGCTCGACTTCATCAAGGCCAAGGACATTCTTGCGGCCACCGCCTGCGTCCGGGAGGAGGTAAAGGCGGCCGTTGGGCGCCGGCTCGACGCCGCGGCCTGAGCGCACCCAGGGATCGGGCCCAGCCCAAAGTGCGTTAGCGCCGGCCGGCGAAGAACTCCTTGAGGAGCCGCCCGGCTTCGCTCTCGCCGATGCCCGAATAGACGTCCGGAGCGTGATGGCAGCCCGGGGAAGCGAAGAAACGAACGTTATGCTCCACCGCGCCGCCCTTCTCATCGGCGGCAGCGTAATAGAGCCGGCGCAGACGGGCGAAGGATATGGCCCCCGCGCACATGGCACAGGGTTCGAGGCTGACATAGAGATCGCAGCCGATCAGTCGCTCCGACCCGAGGGTGGCGGCGGCAGCCCGGATCGCCAGCATCTCGGCATGGGCCGTCGGGTCCTTGAGCTCAAGCGTCCGATTGCCGGCGGAAGCGACAACGGCGCCGTCGCGCACGATCACTGCGCCAACGGGCACCTCACCGCGCGCGGCGGCCGAGCGTGCCTCCTCGATGGCGATATCCATGAAACCGGACATTCTGCCCCCCAACGTGACGCATGGGATATAGCCGGCTTCCCTCGTCGGAACATAGCTCGAATTCAAACCTTCGCCGGCATCACAGACCAGCTGCACGCAGCGCGCTTTTCCTGCTAAGAGCGTCGGCATGACCAAGACACCCTCCCCCGCCCCAAAGGCGAAGAAATCTCCGGCCCAGGCCGATGATGGCGCCGATCGCATCGCCAAGGTGATCGCCCGCGCCGGCCTGTGCTCGCGCCGCGAGGCCGAAGCATGGATCGCCGACGGCCGCGTCAAGCTCAACGGCCGCGTGCTCGATACGCCGGCGATCACCGTCAAGGCCGGCGACAAGGTCGAGGTGGACGGCCAGCCGCTGCCCGAGCGCGACCGCACCCGCCTCTGGCTGTTCCACAAGCCGCGCGGAACCGTCACCACCACCTACGATCCCGAAGGGCGGCCGACGGTGTTTTCGATCCTCCCGGAGGATCTGCCGCGCGTCATGACCATCGGCCGGCTCGACATCAACACCGAAGGCTTGCTGCTGCTCACCAACGACGGCGGCCTCGCCCGCATATTGGAGTTGCCGGCCACCGGCTGGCTGCGACGCTATCGCGTGCGCGCCCACGGCGACATCGACCAGGCGCGGCTCGATGCGCTGAAGGACGGCATTGCCATCGACGGCATTCTCTACGGCTCGGTGGAGGCGACAATCGATCGCCGTCAGGGCGACAATGTCTGGCTGACGGTTGGGCTGCGCGAAGGCAAGAACCGCGAGGTGAAGACCATCCTCGCCCACCTCGGCCTCGACGTGAACCGGCTGATCCGCGTCTCCTTCGGTCCGTTCCAGCTCGGCGAACTGGCCGACGGCAAGGTCGAGGAAGTCCCGCGCCGCGTGCTGCGCGCCCAGCTCGGCGACCGGCTGGCCGGTGAAGCGGGTGCCGATTTCGATCAGCGCGAAGACGACCGTGCATCGATCCAGTCGATCATCGCCAAGGGCGTGAAGGCAGCCTCCCCTTCGAGCGAAAGGGAGCCCTCCCTTGCCAAAGAGAGAGCGTCGACGAGGCCGAGAGCCACGTCCGCGGCGGCAAACCGCAAGCGCCACGAGGCCGATCTCGATGCGTCGAAATCCCGTCAGCCGGCCGGGCGGACCGGTAGCAAGGCCGGAGCAGGGAAACCTCCGGTTCGGGTCGCCAAGGCGGAGAAGCCGCAGCGCGCCACGCTGACGCTCAAGAACGAGACGACAGACGGTCGCCGCGACGGCCGTCTGAGCCGTCACACAGAGACCGGGGACGCGCCGCGCGCCTACAAGTCCGGCAAGAGCTTCGAAGTCGATCGCAAACCGCGCGCCCATGGCGACGAACCGGCGCGCGTGCGCGGCGAGAGGCCGCAGCGTGGCATCACGCCGAAGGGCAGCCGCATTCAGGACGGAAGTCCAATGGGTGCCCCAGGCGGCAAGGGAGGCAAGGGCGGCCGAGGACCGAAGGATGGCGGCGGTCGCAGCGGACCGGGCAAGCCGAGGGGACGCGATGCGGATCGTCGCCGGTAAGCATCGCGGCGCGGCGCTGGCAACGCCGGCCGCCGGCAGCCTTGCCATTCGGCCCACATCCGACCGGTTGCGCGAGAGCGTGTTCAACATTCTCGAGCATGCCTATGAGGGCGTTTTCGCGGATGCCCGCGTCATGGACGTGTTCGCCGGCACCGGCGCCCTCGGTTTCGAGGCGATGAGCCGGGGAGCGAAAACCTGCCTGTTCGTCGAGGAGGCGGCGGAAGCGCGCGGCCTCATCCGTCGCAACCAGGAATCCCTGGGCCTGATGGGGACGACCCGCATCTTCCGCCGCGATGCCACGACCATGGGATCGATCGGCCCGGCCGAGCCCTACACCCTTGCCTTCCTCGATCCGCCCTATGGCAAGGGCCTCGCCGAAAAGGCGCTCGCCTCGCTGCTTGCAGGTGGCTGGCTCGCGAACGGCGCCATCGTCGTCATCGAGGAGTCCGCCAAGGCGGACGTGGCGCTGCCGGACGGCCTCGAACGGCTCGACCAGCGCACCTATGGCGAAACGCAGGTGATCTTCGCCCGCCGAACCTGATCAGCCAAGGTCGGCCATGAGGGCGGCGACCTCGCCGGGATCGCCGGCGCGCTGAGGGAAACAGAAACGCCGGATGCCGTTGTCGGCGACATCGACACCGTCCGGATCGATCGCGAGGGGACGCGGATCGATGCCGCCAAGCGTTTCGATGAGCGACGCCTCGGCGAGCGCGAAGGCCTCGGCCACGGCCGGGGCCACCAGAAGATCGTCCGCCGAGAGCCGAGCGATCCGGCCGAAACCGGCGACGAGATGGGCGCCATCCACGATCATGCGATGCAGGGAGAAGTCTCCGAACCCTGCGTAACCCTCCGCTTTGGGATGTCGCGCCAGGAAGCGCCTGAGGAGACGCGCGTGGGCGCCTTCATCGCCGGCCATGCTGCGGAACCGGCCGACGAGCGTGAGGCGGGCTCCGGTCAGCGGATCTTCGCTCGCGCCGGCCGGCGCCTGCATCAGGAGAGAGGCACGGTCGTCGCGGCCGAGATGGCGCGTGTGGGCGGCGAGTCCTGAAACAAGGATGAGCGGAGCACCGTCGATGTCGGTGGCCACCGTCACGAAGGTCACAAACGGCCCGCCGTCGATGGCGAGCGTGCCGAGCGAAGCGGTCGCAGCCGAGCGGAGAATCCGGCGCGCCATGTCCGGGGCATCGAAGCTCGCGTCGTTCATCTGAAACCTCCCTTGATCCCGTCGCCTGCCGCCACCCAGCCACAAGCGAACCGGAGCGAACAGTGTGACGGCAAGCCCCGACCCGCCTTGGCTACGAGTGCGAATTCAGTCTCGCCAGCGTCAAAGAGGGTGAAAAAGCGAGTGAATTCTTGATCTTTCTACATTGTTGCCCAGATTCCGCTCAACTCTGCTACAAAGGTCCGGCTATCGAAACCGACTGAATATGACATGAAGAGCTGAGGCTCGGAACTGACGGGGACTTGGGGCATGCCGACCATCGCGCTCGTGGACGATGACAGAAACATCCTGACGTCCGTCTCGATCGCCCTCGAATCGGAGGGTTATCGCGTCGAGACCTATACCGATGGCGCTTCCGCCCTCGACGGTCTCAGCAAGGCGCAACCCGATCTCGCCATTCTCGATATCAAGATGCCGCGCATGGATGGCATGGAGCTGTTGCGCCGCCTCCGGCAGAAGACCGACATGCCGGTGATCTTCCTGACCTCCAAGGACGACGAGATCGACGAGCTGTTCGGCCTGAAGATGGGCGCCGACGACTTCATTCACAAGCCGTTCTCGCAGCGCCTCCTGGTCGAGCGCGTCAAGGCGGTATTGCGCCGCGTCGCCCCGCGCGACACCTCGGCCGCGCCGAAGCCGACCGACGCCAACCGCAACATCGAGCGCGGCAATCTCGTGATGGACCAGGAGCGGCACACCTGCACCTGGAAGGGCCAGAACGTGGTGCTGACCGTCACCGAGTTCCTGATCCTGTTCGCGCTCGCGCAGCGCCCCGGCGTGGTGAAGAGCCGCAACGCGCTGATGGATGCCGCCTACGACGATCAGGTCTATGTCGACGACCGCACCATCGACAGCCACATCAAGCGGCTGCGCAAGAAGTTCAAGGCCATCGACGACGACTTCGAGATGATCGAGACCCTCTACGGCGTCGGTTACCGCTTCAAGGAGATGTGAGGCGGGCTCTAGCGGAGCGATTTGACATTTGCAGTCCGGGCCAGCATCTGGCGGAGGCGAATGTCGGAGCGAACCACTAGCGGGATACAAGGTCGATGAGGGGAAGCCAGGAAGCCGACCGGGTCGACGGCGGGCGCATCCAGACGATGCGCCGGCTGGTGCCGGTCATCGCCCGCCGCATCAAGCGCTTCGCGGCGACCTCGATCGGCACGTCCCTCAGCCGCCGCATCCTCGTCCTCAACCTCGCCGCGCTGGTGGCGCTGGTTTCCGGCATCCTCTATCTCAACCAGTTCCGCGCCGGACTGATCGACGCGCGCGTCGAAAGCCTGCTGACGCAGGGCGAGATCATGGCCGGCGCCATCGCCGCCTCGGCCTCGGCCGTCTCCAACACGATCACCATCGACCCCGAGCGTCTGCTGCAGATGCAGGCGGGCGGCGAGGTGACCGCCCCGACCGACACGGAAAGCCTCGACTTCCCCATCAATCCCGAGCGGGTGGCGCCGCTGTTGCGGCGGCTGATCACCCCGACCAAGACGCGGGCGCGCATCTACGACCGCGACGGCATCCTGATCCTCGATTCGCGATTTCTCTATTCGCGGGGGCAGGTCCTGCGCTTCAACCTGCCGCCGTCGAAGCCGCCGCAGCCGTCTCTCATCGAACAGGCGATCAACGCCATCAATTTCCGGCTGAGGCGGATCGACCTTCCGGTCTACCGGGAACTCGGCGGCGGCAACGGACGCGGCTACCCCGAGGTGGAGCGGGCGCTCAACGGCTCACCCGGCACGGTGGTCCGCGTCAACGAAGCCGGCGAGATGATCGTCTCGGTCGCCGTGCCGGTACAGCGCTTCGGCGTGGTGGTCGGCTCGCTGCTGCTGTCCACCGAGGGCGGCGACATCGACGCCATCGTCGCCGCCGAGCGTTGGGGCATCTTCCGCGTCTTCCTGGTGGCGGCGGCCGTCACGACCACGCTGTCCTTCCTGCTGGCCGGCACCATCGCCCGGCCACTCCGCCGCCTTGCCGCCGCCGCCGATCGCATCCGCAGGGGCGTCAAGCAACGCGAGGAGATCCCCTCCTTCGACCGCGAAGACGAGATCGGCGATCTCGCCCGCGCTTTCCGCGACATGACCAACGCGCTCTACAGCCGCATGGACGCCACCGAGAGCTTTGCCGCCGACGTCGCCCATGAGCTCAAGAACCCCCTGACCTCGTTGCGCTCGGCAGTGGAAACGCTGCCGCTTGCCAAGAGCGACACCAGCCGCGGGCGTCTCCTCGACATCATCCAGCATGACGTCCGCCGCCTCGACCGCCTGATCACCGACATCTCCGACGCCTCGCGCCTCGATGCCGAGCTCGCCCGCGAGGACGCGGCGCCGCTCGACGTCGGCCGGCTCGTCGAAGGCGTCGTTTCTCTGGCCCGCGAGACGGGGCGCCATCAGGACATCGGCATCGAGCTCAAGCTCGACCGCAGCGAGGGCAACAAGCCGCTGATGGTGCTCGGCCACGACAGCCGGCTCGGGCAGGTGTTCAACAACCTGATCGACAATGCCCGCTCGTTCTCTCCGGAGGGTGGGAAAGTGGAGGTGACCGTTCGGCGAGAGAACGGCATGATCGTGGTGATCGTCGACGATCACGGCCCGGGCATTCGCGCCGAGAAGCTCGAACGGGTCTTCGAGCGCTTCTACACCGACCGGCCCGAGGGCGAGGGCTTCGGGAACAACTCGGGCCTCGGCCTGTCGATCTCCAAGCAGATCGTCGAGGCCCATCGAGGGACCATCACGGCGATCAACCGCACGGACGACCCCGCCGAGCCGGATCGCGTCACCGGTGCGCGCTTCGTGGTGTCGCTGCCGGCCGACCTCGCCACATGATCCCGCCGACCATCCATGCCACCGCCGTCGTCATCGGCGAGACGGGCCTGCTGATCCGGGGCGCCTCGGGCGCCGGCAAGACCTCGCTTGCCTTCGCGCTTGTCGAGGCGGCCAGGCGGAGCGGTATCTACGCCGCCTTCGTCGCCGATGACAGGGTGGCGCTGTCCTGCGCCAACGGTCGGCTTGTCGCCCGCTGTCCGGAAACGATCCTCGGCCTTGCCGAGCGTCGCGGCCATGGCATCGAAAAGGTCGACCACGTGCCGGCGGCGGTGATCCGTCTCGTCGCCGACCTGGTGGAGGCGGAAGCGGTAAGCCGTTTGCCCGAGATCGCCGACGAGGAGACCGAGATCGAAGGGGTGAAACTGCGCCGGCAGGCGATTCCGGCACGGCAAACGGACGTCTCGCTGCCCCTCCTGGGGGCGGCCCTCACGGAAATGAACAAGATTTAACGATTGCGGCCACAATTCGGACAGAAGATAGCCATTTCCCCTAAAGCCTGCCCAAGGCCCGGCTTTTCGGGCTATCGGCCGGCGTCTTTTATTGAGTTCTCCCCCCGTCCCTGGCGCTCGCCGAGCGGCCGGGCCGGCCTCAAGTCCGATTTCCTCTTGAAAGAAATCCCGCTCTGGTGAAGATGTGGCCCGTTCCAGCTTGGAGCGAAACCAACATGGCGTGCCGCATGTTCTTCGTAATCTTTAGGGATCGGACCCCAGCATGATCGGGTTGGTTCTGGTGACGCATGGTCGGCTGGCAGACGAATTCCGGTCGGCGCTCGAGCATGTGGTCGGTCCCCAGGCCGATTTTGAGACCATCTGCATCGGCCCCGAGGACGACATGGAACAGCGACGGAGCGACATCATCGCCTCCGTTGGTCGCGTCAACTCCGGCAAGGGCGTCATTCTGCTCACCGACATGTTCGGTGGCACCCCCTCGAATCTCGCCATTTCCGTGATGGATATCGGCGACGTCGAAGTGATCGCCGGCGTCAATCTGCCGATGCTGGTCAAGCTCGCAACGGTGCGCAAGGAGCGGCCGCTGGCCGAAACCGTCACCGAGGCCCGCGACGCCGGCCGTAAATACATTTCCGTGGCCAGCCAGGTACTCGCCGGATCATGACAGACGACAGAGCCGACAATGCCATTGTCCGCGAGCTGAAAATTCTGAACAAGAAGGGCCTGCACGCCCGCGCCTCGGCGAAATTCGTCCAGTGCGTCGATCGCTTCGAGGCGGAGGTCTGCGTCCTGAAAGACGGCCAGAGCGTGTCCGGAACGTCGATCATGGGCCTGATGATGCTCGCGGCCGGCATAGGCTCGTCGATCGAGGTGCGCGCCTCCGGCGCCGACGCCGATGCCGTCATCGAGGCCATCGCCGCGCTGGTCAACGACCGCTTCGGCGAGGGCGAATAGCCCCCATGGCTTCGGCGCTCGACGTCGTTCCGGCCACCGCGCAACACTTGGCGTCATTGCCGACCTGGTTTTCGACGCCTGAGGCGCTGGCGCAGTGGGGAGGGAGCACGCTCCGTTTTCCGCTCGATGCCGTCCAGATCGATGCGATGCTCGCCGAGACGCAAACGGAACCGCCGCTTCGGCTGGCCTTTGCCGGCATCGTCGAGCACGACACAGCGGCCCATGCTCAGCTGGTTCTCGACTGGACCAACGGCATCGCCCGCCTCGCCCGCTTCGCCATCGCTCCCCGATATCGCGGCCAGGGATTGGCGCGGCCATTTCTAAACGAGATTTTCGGTCGTCTTGACAAGGTCGGCGCCTTTCCGCGCCTCGAACTCAACGTTTACACGTTCAATACGCCGGCCATCGCGCTCTACGAGTCGCTTGGTTTCGAGCGCGAAGGCGTTCGGCGATCATCGGTCAGGGTCGGCGATGCCCGATGGGACACGGCGATCTACGCCATCATCCGCGAGCGCTGAGATTATCGCCGGCCAAACAGCCGCTCGATGTCGCTGAGCTTCAGCTCGACGAAGGTGGGACGGCCGTGGTTGCACTGGCCGGAGTTGGGCGTTGCCTCCATCTCGCGCAGCAGTGCATCCATTTCCTCGACCCTGAGACGGCGGCCCGCCCTGACCGAGCCGTGACAGGCCATGGTGGCGGCGATGGCGTCCAGCTTTTCCTTGAGGCGCGTCGCCTGATCCCATTCGGCGAGATCATCGGCGATGTCGTGCAGCAGCGCGGCCGTGTCGGTGCGGCCGAGCAAGGCCGGGATCTCGCGGATGGCGACGGCTCCCGGTCCGAAACCTTCGACCACGAGGCCGAGCTCCGCGAGCTCGTCGGCACGCTCGACGAGGCGATTGACGTCCTCTTCGGGCATGTCAACGATCTCGGGAATGAGCAGCATCTGCGTCTCGACACCCTTGGCGATTTCCCGCTTCAGCCGCTCGTAGACGAGACGCTCATGGGCTGCGTGCTGGTCGACGATGACGAGACCGGTCTCGGTCTGGGCGACGATGTAGGTTTCGTGGATCTGGGCGCGCGGCGCACCGAGCGGTCGCGACAGGCTTTCGACCGGAACCTCGGCAAGCCCTGCACGAGCGTCGGCGGATACCGCCTCGTCGACGACGGAGAAACGCTCCTGCGGCCGCCCCACATCGAAGGCGGGAGCCTCTTCGGCAAAGCCGCGAGGCTCCGGCGTCTCGCCGGGGAGTGGTCGATCGGGCGCCGTACGCCAGTCGAACATGGCGGGGCGGCTCTGATAGTCCGCTCGCCAGGCCGAAGCCGTTGAAGCTTGCATCGGCCGGGATGCCGCGGCGGCAAGAACATCGAGCGTTGCCGCGCCATGCGTCGACGCGGCCCGGTGGCCGGCGTCGGCATGCGCGCGACGCAGCGCGCCGACCAGCAGGCCGCGCACCAGTCCGGGGTCGCGAAAGCGGACGTCGGCCTTGGTCGGATGGACGTTGACGTCCACTTCGTGCGGATCGAGGTCGACGAACAGCACAGCGGCGGGGAAGCGGTCGCGGGCCATGACGTCGGCATAGCCGGCACGAATGGCGCCGAGCAGCAGCTTGTCGCGCACGGGCCGGCCGTTGACGAACAGATGCTGGCTCTGGGCGTTGGCCTTCTGCAGCGTGCCGAGCCCGGCGAGACCGGTCAGGCGCACGCCCTCGCGCACCGCGTCGATCTCGATCGAGTTTTCCGCAAAGTCGCTTCCCATCACCTGCAGGGCTCGACCGCGAAAATCGCCCTCCGAGAGCCCAGGGTAGTCGAGCGGCGAACGGTCCGAGCCGGACAGCGAGAAGCGGATCTCGGGATGGGCCAGCGCCAGCCGCTTGACCACGTCGGTGATGGCGCCGGCTTCGGCGCGTTCGCTCTTGAGGAACTTGAGGCGGGCCGGCGTCGAGAAGAACAGGTTCCGAACCTCGATGCGGGTGCCCTGGCTCAATCCCACCGGCATGATGTCAGATCGACTGCCACCGGCCACCGTGATCGCCCAGCCGTTGTCCTCCGAGGCATGCCGCGTCTCGATCCTGAGATCGGCCACCGAGCCGATCGACGGCAACGCCTCGCCACGGAAGCCGAGCGTGCGAATATCGAGAAGATCGTCCTCGATGAGTTTCGAGGTGCAATGCCGCTCCACGGCCAGCGACAGGTCGGCCGACGTCATTCCGACGCCGTTGTCGGTCACTCGGATGAGCGTCTTGCCACCGCCCGAGGTCACCACCTCGATGCGATCGGCGCCGGCATCGATGGCGTTCTCGACCAGTTCCTTGACCACGCTCGCCGGCCGTTCCACCACTTCGCCGGCGGCGATGCGGTTGATGGTAACGGGCGAGAGCTGAATGATGACGGACATGGGAGCCGGGAGTCGCCTGCGCAGGAAGAAATCGGAACGGCGACCTTAACCGAAGCGACTTTCCGGCGCGAGATCGTCACCGGCCACAAAATCGTCAACACCGCTATCCATCCACGTGTCTATATTGTCGGCGGCACAAGGTAAGGGGCGATCATGAAACAGGTCGAGATTTCGACGGCGACGTCGATCGTCGTGCTGACAGGCGCCGGCATTTCTCAGGAGTCCGGTCTCGATACCTTTCGCGATGCCGGCGGCATCTGGGCGCGTTACGACATCGACGACGTGGCCACCCCGGAGGGCTTTCGCCGCAACCCGCCGCTTGTACACGATTTCTACAACGAGCAGCGCCGGGAAGCGGCCATCGCGCGCCCCAACCCCGCCCATATCGCGCTGGCCGATCTCGAAAGGGCCTGGCCGGGTCGCTTTCTTCTGGTGACGCAGAACATCGACGGCCTGCATGAGAAGGCGGGGTCCAAGGCCCTGTTCCATATGCACGGCACGCTCGACGGCTTCCTGTGCGAGGCCTGCGGCGGGCGCGGCTCCTGGTCGGGTGACATGTCGACATCATCGACCTGCCCGCTTTGCAGCCGCAGCGGCACGCTCCGGCCGGATATCGTCTGGTTCGGCGAGATGCCCTATCACATGCCGGACATCTACCGTGCGCTTGGCGAGACGGACCTTTTCCTGTCCATCGGTACGTCGGGCACGGTCTATCCGGCCGCCGACTTCGTCCGCGAGGCGCGGCATGCCGGTGCCGTCACCATCGAGTTGAATCTCGAATCCTCGCGGAAAGGGCATGGCCTTTTCGACATCGAGATCGAGGGCAAGGCCGGCGACTGCGTGCCGACCTTCGTCGGCGAGCTTCTCAAAGGCCGGATATCCTGATCGACGCCGTCATCGGCGTTTCAAGCCCCAGTCGATGTAGCATTGCCGAATGGCCTCGAGCGAAGAGAGCCGAACCTTGGGCACCGTCACGCTGTCGAACATCTCGGTGTTGCGCCGTCGATTGTTGGGCGTCGTCACCGTGATGTGGCGGATCATCGCCCATTTGACGCTATCGCGCCGGCCATCGAGACCGCCGAGGCGATGGGGTTGAAGAAGGCAGCGACAAAAATACCGGCCGAGACTGCGCAGCGTCGAAACATCAAGGAAGATGACGCCCGTCGCGCGGCGGAACCGTTGCGGCATGCTGACCGAGTAGTTGCCGTCCATCACCCAGCGATCGCCGGCAATGGCCTCGTCATGCAGGGCGAGGAAGTCCTCGGTGCTTCGAGGCACCCAATCGGTATGGGGGAGATGGTAGAGCCGGTCGAGGTGAACCACCGGAAGCCCCAGCTTGTCGCCGATGGCCACCGCCAGCGTCGACTTGCCGCTGTTGGAAGGGCCGAGGATACAGATGCGCTCACCGAGGTCCGAAAGCTGCATGTCGCGATGTCTCCTTCTCGGCGGTCCGGCACCGCCTTGACCTTGTCATGTCACACCCTTATCGGGATGGCATGCAAAAGGTAGACATGATCGCGGGGCTTTCGACCCTCGCCGAGGCCTATGACGGCGTCATCTGCGACGTCTGGGGCGTTCTTCACAACGGCATCTCGCCCTACCCGGCCGCCGCCGAGGCGCTGGCTCGCTTCCGTGCGCTCGGCAAGGCCGTCGTGCTGCTCACCAACGCGCCGCGCCCGGCAAAGGCGGTCGAGGATCTCCTCAGCCGGCAGTATGCCATCGGCCCGGAGAGCTACGACGAGATCGTCACCTCCGGCTCCGTTGCCCGCAAGGTGTTCGAAACCGAGCCGCGCCGACGGCTGTTCCACCTCGGGCCGTCCCACAATCTGGGCCTGTTCGAAGGGCTCGACGTCGACCTGGTCGGCGAGGAGGAAGCGGAGTACGTGGCCCTCACCGGGCTGTTCGACGACGAGACGGAAACGGCCGAGACCTACCGGCCGATGTTCTCCCGCTTCGTGAAACGCGGCCTCAAGATGTACTGCGCCAATCCCGACGTGGTCGTCGAGCGCGGCGACCGTCTCGTCTATTGCGCCGGGGCCCTGGCGCAGCTCTACATCGAGCTCGGCGGTGACACCACCATCATCGGCAAACCCTACAAGCCGGTCTACGACGCGGCGCTCGCCGCCATCGACAGGGCCGAGGGCCGACCGGTCGATAAGCGCCGCGTGCTCGCCATCGGCGACGGCCTGCCCACCGACATCAAGGGGGCGTGGGGCCAGGGCATCGACGTGCTGATGGTGACGGCCGGCATCCACGGCCCCGACTTCGGCGACCTTCTCAGCCCCGATCCGGTGCGGCTCGCCAAGCGGCTCGAGGCCGAAGGGTTCGGCATACGGGCCGCCATTCCCCGGCTTGCCTGGTAAGCAGATACGAGAAGAGGCCCGATCGGGGCCTCTTTTTCATTGCGGCTGTCTGAAGGACGATCAGAAGAAAGCGTCGATGTCGTCCTGGCTGACGCCCTCGCCCTTGAACTGCGGGCCGTTCAGCATCAGCTCGCGTGCGCGCTTTTCCGCTGCGGTCTCGTTGCCCGCCGCGTCGGTGATGCGCAGGATCTTCAGCTTCTCGACGAGGGTGGTGATGCGCTTGTCGAGAGCGTTCAGTGTGGAAACGACCTTGGATATGCGCTGTCCCGTGATGTCCTGGAAGGAGCAGGCCTGGAAGATGTCGATCACCTTCTCGCCGACCAGCGCCTGATAGGCATCACTGTCCGCCGCGTCCGCCGCCATGATTTCCTCGGCTGCCGACATGATGGTGTTGGTGGCCTCCTCGGTCGCCTCGACGATGGCGTCGAGTTCGCGCCCGGCGGTGGGAATGTGCTCATCGCGCATGTCGCTGAGGCGAAGCAGCGCCAGCTCTTCCTTCATGTTGGCGATCTCGCGCGCCATTTCGCCGAGTTCGGCGTAGATGGCGAGGTCCATCGACTTGAAGAAGGACTGGAAGCTTTCGGCCATCAGCTCGGCCAGGCGCATGACGTCTTCGAGCGATACGTCCTCCGCCTTTCGACCGTTGCGAAGGAAGTCGATGATCTTGGCCACGTGCTCTGAAGACATGTCAGACATCGAGAGATCTCTTTCTGAGGTGCGCGACGGCGCCCGCCCCGGTGATGCGGCGGTATGGACGTCTTGATCCTGCGGTAAATGCATCGGCAGCGCCGCGCCTCCCCGGGCTCGCGGTAGGCGGTGGCGACACCGCTCCGCGTTCTCCCGGCCCGTTCACGGCATCAGTCGCCGAACACGGCTTCGATCTTGCTCTTCAGCGTCGGCGCATTGAAGGGCTTGACGATATAGTTGTTCACGCCAGCCTTCTTGGCAGCGATCACGTTCTCGGTCTTGGACTCGGCCGTCACCATGATGAAGGGCGTCTTCGACAGCGAAGAGTCCGAGCGGACCTGCTTCAGAAGCTCGTAGCCGGTCATGGGCTCCATGTTCCAGTCGGAGATCACGAGACCGTAGCGGCGTTCCTTCATCTTGCCGAGGGCCTCGGTGCCATCGGCCGCCTCGTCCACGTCCTCGAAACCGAGCTGCTTCAGGAGGTTCCTGATGATTCGGATCATGGTCTTGTAATCGTCGACCACCAGAACCGGAATCGATGTGTCAAGTGCCATCGTTTACTCCACACTGCCGCGGCGCCACCCGCGCCTCGATGACGAGCTCACATGCACGGGCGGGTGAACGTCCCTGACGGGGCCCGTGCTTGAAGGAAACCATACGACGGGGACCTGAAAAGTCGGTTAATTCTCGCGCCCCCGGCCATTTGGACATCAGCTGGTCAGTGAGACGCTTGATTTACTTTTCTTTTTTCCATTGAATCGTTTTTATGGCGCTGTTTGGCGGTTTTTTTTCGAGATTATCGTAAATCTCGGCGCGGTCGGTTTACGCTTTGCCAACCATGCCAAAGATTCACCCCGCCATCGAACGCCCTCGGGGACGTCGCCATGACGAGGCCATCCTGGCATTTAGCTGCTTGACCTTGCCTGGAGCAGAAGGCACGGTCACGCCGCGCCGCCGGGCCAGCGTTCGGGCGCGACGGCATCTCGTCGAAAGCAGATTCCAGATACCCATGCCCTCCTTCCAGTTCGTCGATCGTCATTCCGTTTCTCCGTCCCTCCGGGGAGGCGCCGTCGCCATCGGCAACTTCGATGGCGTGCATCGCGGCCATCAAGCCGTTCTGGGAACCGCCCTGACCGTGGCCCGGCAACGGGGCATTCCGGCCGTGGCCGTGACCTTCGAGCCGCATCCGCGCGACGTGTTCCGCCCCGAACACCCGGTGTTTCGCCTGACACCGGCCCCGATCAAGGCGCGCCTCGCCGACGCCCTCGGGCTCGACGGCCTCGTCTCCATCCCCTTCTCGTCCGCCTTTGCGGCGCAGAGCCCCGAGGAGTTCGTCGAAAGGGTCCTCGTCGACGAGCTCGACATTCGCCACGTCGTGGTCGGCTGGAATTTCCATTTCGGCCAGGGGCGGCACGGTACGCCGCAAAAGCTGCGCGAGCTCGGCGAGCGACACGGCTTCTCGGTGGACGTCATCGCCCCGTTCGAGACGGAGGACGGCTACACCGTCTCTTCAAGCACGGTGCGCGATCGCCTCTCTGAGGGCGTGCCGGCCGAGGCGGCCGGTCTGCTCGGTTGGCATTGGTTCTTCGAAGGGACGGTCATCGACGGCGACAAGCGCGGGCGGACCATCGGCTTTCCCACTGCCAACATCCGTCTGCCAAGTCAGGTCAGGCTTTCGGAAGGCGTCTATGCCGTGTTCGTAGAGATCGACGGTGTTCGCCATGCCGGCGTGGCCAGTTGGGGGCGCCGGCCAACCTTTGACAATGGCGCACCGGTGTTCGAGACGTTCGTCTTCGACTTTTCCGGCAATCTTTACGGCAAGACGATCACCATCATGCCCGTCTCCTACCTTCGTCCGGAGCTGAAGTTCGACGGCGTCGCCGGCCTGATCGAACAGATGAACAGAGATGCCGAGGAGGGCCGCGCGCTTCTCGACGCCTTCGATGGGTTCACCGCGCTCGACCGCGCGCTCTGGCCCAACTGGTCGTCCCAGGTTTGACGGCAAGGCGGCTCATACCGGGCGAAAACATCGCATTTCGCCCGGGAAACGGCCGATTTTTTAATAAGTTAACGCCACGATGACCGCACCTTCCAGGAAGAGCTACGGTCATGCTTGGTAAAATTCGCATAGGACATCAGATTCTGCTTAGTGTGGTGATCGCCGGCATCGGCTTTGTGGTGATCGCCGCCAACCTGTTCTACATGGGCCAGAGAGTGGACACGGCCACCAGCCTCGCCGATCTCGGGCGCAAGGTCGGGATGGGCGCCACCCATTTTCAGGAACTGATGCTGCAGATCCGGCGGACGGAGAAGGATTTCCTGCTCCGTTCGGACAAGACCTATTCGGACCGTACGCTGGCACAGGTCGGCGAAGCGGAAAGTGCGCTTGCCGAACTGCGCGACAAGGCGGAGCACCTCGGCGATCAACGGATCATGGCGACGATCGCCGACATCGAGCAACCGCTCTCCGCCTATCGGGCCGCGTTTGCCAAGATGGCCGAGACGCGCATCGCCATGGGTCTTACGCCCGATGACGGCCTAGAAGGCGACCTTCGTCAGAAAGTGCATAGCCTCGAAAAGGCTTTCACCGCACTGAACGACAAGGATCAGACGATCCGCATGCTGTTGCTGCGTCGCCACGAGAAGGACTTCATGCTGCGGCGGGATGACGCCTCGCTCGAAAAGCACGCGCAAACAATGGCCGAGTTCTCGGCTGCGATCGCCGCCTCGTCCCTCGACGACGCCCAGAAGGCCCAACTCGCCGGCCTTGCCGACGGCTACAATGCCTCCTTCAAGGCCTGGTCGGCCTCCGCGCATACGGTGCAGACCGATCAGAACGTCGTTTCCGATGCCTACGCCGCCCTTGAGCCGAAGGTGGAGGCCATCGACAAGGAAGCGGCGAACCTCAGCGGCACCCTCGATGCCACCGCCGAGGCAGCCCGGAGCACCTCGAACCGCCTCGCCTACATGACCATTGTGCTGGCGATGATTACCGCTGTCGGCTTCGCCTTGGTCGTCTGGCGCTACGTGTCGAAGTCTCTCGGACGGATCGAGGGATGGATGGGACGTCTTTCGGCGGGCGAGTACGACAGCCGCTCATCCGACACGACGGCCCGCAACGAGATCGGTTCCATGGCGCGCGCCCTCGCCGACTTCGCGGGCAAGCTCGCCGAGGCCGAACGGCTCCGCCAGGAAGCGGCCGAAGCCGACGCCCGCCGGAGGCACGAGCGTGCCGAGGAAATGCGGGCGCTGATGGCCGCCTTCGATTCCAACGTCGGCGAGATTGTCGCCACGGTATCGTCGGCGGCACAAGAGCTGTAGGCGGCGGCCGGCACCCTCACGGATACGGCGACCAATACCTCGACCAAGTCGACCGGCGTCGCCAAGGCGACGGAGGTGATCGCCGGGCAGGTGCAGGCGGTGGCCGCCGCGTCGGAGGAGCTCTCGGCCTCGATCGGCGAGATCGGCCGGGGCATCAGCCAGTCGCACCAGATATCCGCGCAGGCGGTTGGAGAGGCGCGCGAGGCGGCTTCCACCGTCGGCGATCTCGCCACGACGGCCGAGAAGATCGGCGAGGTGATCCAGCTCATCGACAGCATCGCCTCGCAGACCAATCTTCTCGCCCTCAACGCCACCATCGAGGCGGCGCGTGCCGGTGAAGCGGGGCGCGGCTTTGCCATCGTCGCCGCCGAGGTGAAGAACCTTGCCGGCCAGACCTCAGAAGCTACCTCGCAGATCAGCGATCAGGTCACCCGCATTCAGGCCGCGACGGGCAACACCGTCGAAGCCATCCGGCGAGTGTCGGAGATCATCGGCAAGGTCAACGAGATCGGCGCCTCCATCGCCTCGGCCATCGAGGAGCAGGCCGTGACGACCCGCGAGATATCGAACCGCATCCACGACGTCGCCGCCGAAACCGGCCGGACCTCGGCCAGCATCGGCGATGTTCTGATGGCGGCGGAAGAGACGTCCGGCGCGGCGACACAGGTACTCGCCTCGTCCGGCGACCTGTCGCAACAGGCAGCGAACCTCTCCTTGCGGGTACGCCATTTCATCTCGAACGTGACTGCCGCCTGAGGGGCGGTTCGGCCGCGATCGACTGGCTGATGGGTTCGCCGGACAGAGAAATCTGCCGGCGAACTCTTTATTTCGCCGCGCTTTGTCGCTAGAGCTTCTCGGTGAATTCAAAGGGCTTGGGCCGGCCGTTCCGGTTGGCTTCAACCCCGGCACGCCATGGCGACATGCGTCGCGCCGTCCCCAGCCATTTCTGTCGGAACAGCCCATGTGGATCCGAGCCTTCGGCACCATAGCGTGCCGGATCAGAGAGCGAATTATCGGCCCGGCCCCGATGGACCGCCGCTGAGGCGGCGAAATCGAGGGACCGGGAGCCGAACTCTGGCCGATCGCCGTCGTTACCGGGCCGGCCAGCCCTTAATCTAGCTGCACCGACGAGATACCCCATGACCGACACGCCCGCCCCGACGTCCGAAGCGACGCCGACCCGCGACTATTCTTCAACCCTCAATCTCCCGGCAACGGACTTCCCCATGCGGGCCGGCCTGCCGGAGAAAGAGCCGAAGCTGATCGCGCGCTGGGACGAGATGAAGCTTTACGAAAAGCTGCGCGAGACCGCCAAGGGCCGCGAGAAGTTCGTCCTGCACGATGGCCCTCCCTATGCGAATGGCCACCTGCACATCGGTCACGCGCTCAACAAGATCCTGAAGGACATCATCACCCGTTCGCGCCAGATGATGGGCTTCGATGCGAACTACGTCCCCGGCTGGGACTGCCACGGCCTGCCGATCGAATGGAAGGTCGAGGAGGAGTATCGCGCCAAGGGCAAGAACAAGGACGAGGTGCCGATCAACGATTTCCGCGCCGAGTGCCGCCAGTATGCCGAAGGCTGGATCAAGGTGCAGGCCGAGGAGTTCCGTCGCCTCGGCGTCGAGGGCGACTTCAAGAACCCCTACACCACCATGGCCTTCGCCTCGGAAGCCGTGATCGCCACCGAACTGTTGAAGTTCGCCGTTTCCGGCCAGCTCTATCGCGGTTCCAAGCCGGTCATGTGGTCGGTCGTCGAGCGCACGGCCCTGGCGGAGGCCGAGGTCGAATATCAGGACTACCAGTCGGATACCATCTGGGTGAAGTTCCCGGTGACGTCGGACGTTGCCGAGCTTGCCGGCGCCTTCGTCGTCATCTGGACGACCACGCCCTGGACCATCCCCGGCAACCGCGCCATCAGCTTCTCGCCGAAGATCGCCTATGGCCTCTATGAGGTGACCGAGGCGCCCGAGGGCAACTGGGCCAAGACCGGCGAGAAGTACGTCCTCTCCGACGCCCTCGCCGACGCGGTGTTCAAGCAGGCCAAGGTCACGAACTACCGTAAGGTCTCTGTCGTCGACGCCAAGGTCCTGACGAAGCTCGTCTGCGCCCATCCGCTCAACGGCTTCGGCGGCGGCTACCGGTTCGCCGTTCCCCTGCTTCCTGGCGATCACGTGACGGACGATACCGGTACCGGCTTCGTCCATACCGCGCCGAGCCATGGCCGCGAGGACTTCGAGGCCTGGATGGAGCACAGCCGGACGCTGTCCGAACGCGGCATCGATCCGGCCATCCCCTTCCCGGTCGATGACGGCGGCTACTACACCGCCGATGCCCCCGGCTTCGAAGGCCGGCGCGTTCTCACCGACAAGGGCGAGAAGGGTGATGCCAACCAGGCGGTGATCGATGCCCTGGCGGCGGCCGGCATGATGGTGGCCCGCGGCCGCCTCAAGCACACCTATCCGCACAGCTGGCGCTCGAAGAAGCCGGTGATCTTCCGCAATACGCCACAGTGGTTCGTCTACATGGACCGTCCCATCGGCGGCGAGGCGGCGGCCGGCTCGAACGCCACGACGCTGCGTGCCCGGGCGCTGGCCGCCATCGACGAGACCGCCTTCTACCCGCCGGCCGGCCAGACGCGCCTGCGCTCGATGATCGAGAACCGGCCGGACTGGGTGCTGTCGCGCCAGCGTGCCTGGGGCGTGCCGATCGCCGTGTTCCGCAACCCCGAGACCGGCAAGCTCATCCCCGGTCCCGATTTCGCGCATAACGACGCCTACGCCGCCCGCCTGCGCGAGGCCTTCCTGACCGAGGGCGCCGACGCGTGGTTCGCCGACGGTGCCAAAGACCGTTTCCTCAAGGGCTTCGTCGAAGACACCTCCGCTTGGGAGCAGGTGCGCGACATCCTCGACGTCTGGTTCGACTCGGGATCGACACACGAGTTCGTGCTGAAGAGCCGCCCCGACCTCAAGTGGCCGGCGGACGTCTATCTGGAAGGGTCCGACCAGCACCGTGGGTGGTTCCACTCGTCGCTGCTGGAATCCTGTGGCGTCAATGGCGTCGCGCCCTACAAGACGGTTGTGACGCACGGCTTCATCATGGCCGAGGACGGCCGCAAGATGTCGAAGTCGCTCGGCAACCAGGTGCTGCCGCAGGACGTCATCAAGCAGTCGGGTGCCGATATCCTCCGCCTTTGGGTCGCATCGAGCGACTACTGGGAGGACCTTCGGATCGGAAAGACGGTGCTCAACACCAACTCCGACGCCTATCGCAAGATCCGCAACACCTTGCGCTGGATGCTGGGCACGCTCGCGCACTACGACGGTCAAGCAGTGGCTTATGCCGATCTGCCGGAACTCGAGAGGGTGATGCTGCACAAGCTGGCCGAAGTCGGCGCCGAGGTGCAGGAAGGCTACCGCGAGTATGACTTCAAGGCGGTGTTTTCGTCGGTGCTCAACTTCATGAACATCGAGCTCAGCGCCTTCTACTTCGACGTTCGCAAGGACGCGCTCTATTGCGACCCGAAGTCGAGCCTCAAGCGCCGCGCCGCGCTGCACGTGGTGGCGCTGCTCTACGACCACCTCGTCAAGTGGCTGGCGCCGCTGATCCCGTTCACCGCGGAGGAAGCCTGGCTCGAGCGGCACCCGGGCGAAGCGTCCTCGATTCACCTCGAGCTGTTCCCGTCGGTGCCGCAGGAGTGGACCGACGCGGCGCTCGACGAGAAGTGGGAGAAGGTGAAGCGGGTGCGGCGCGTCGTCACCGGCGCACTCGAGATCGAGCGTCGGGAAAAGCGCATCGGTTCGTCCCTCGAGGCGGCACCACAGGTTCACGTCGAGGACAAGGACCTTCTCGCGGCTCTCGATGGCCTCGACTTCGCCGAGATCTGCATAACGTCGCAGATCGCCGTCACCGACGCCGCGGCGCCCGAAGGCGCCTTCAGGCTCGACGACGGCACGCCGGTGGCCGTGGTACCGAAGCTCGCTGAGGGGCGGAAGTGTGCCCGCTCGTGGAAGATCCTTCCCGAGGTGGGCAGCGATCCCGACTATCCCGACGTGACGCTTCGCGACGCCAAGGCGCTCAGAGAGCTGGCGGGCGGCGCATGACGGCGACGTCGAGCGATCTCCGGACACGGCGGACGCGGCTTGCCGCGCTCGCCGTCATTCTGTTGACGTTCTTCGCCGATCAGGCGAGCAAATACTGGGTGCTCAACCACACCGGCCTGCCGAATGGCGACCGCATCTCCATACTGCCGGTGTTCGACTTCGTGCTGACCTGGAACATGGGAATTTCCTATGGCCTGTTTCAGCAGCACGAAGCCCTGGGGCGATGGCTGTTGATCAGCCTCACTGCCCTGGCGACGGTGCTGCTCGCGGTCTGGCTCTGGCGATCAAGCGAGCGGTTGATCGCCAGTCTGGCGCTGGCGCTGATCATCGGCGGCGCGCTCGGCAATCTTGTTGACCGTGTGGTGTTCGGCGGCGTCGTCGACTTTCTCTACCTGCACTACGGCTCGTTTTCCTGGTATGTTTTCAACTTGGCCGACTGCGCTATCGTTGCAGGGGTGGGCGCACTCCTGTATGAGTCTCTGCGCCCGAGGCCACAGTGATGCCCCAAAAGTCGGCTAGTCGCTGACCGGAACAAAAGGTCGGGCCATGTTTGATCCGGCACGAGAGCGAGAGTGACGATATCGATGACCAATCTGCTGACCGGCAAGCGTTACGCTCTTCTCGCCGTCGCCGCCCTGAGCTTGTCCGCCTGTTCGGCGCTCGGTACCTCGGTGGCTGAGGACGACCCTGAGACGGAAGTTCCCAACGTGTCGATGGGTCGCGCCGTCATGGAAGGCCTCGGCGCCGTGCCGTCGCGCAACAGCGCCATCAATTACACGCCCCGCGCCCCGCTGGTCGTGCCGCCCAACCGCATGGCCCTGGTGGCGCCCGAGGATCCCAAGCGGCTTGAGGCAAGCGGCACTTGGCCGGAAGACAACGATCTGAAGACGCGTCAGATACTGGCGGAAGCTTCGGCTCGCGAAGCCGCGCGCGGCGAAGACAACCATCAGCTTTCGCCTTCGGAACTGACCGCCGTTCGGCTGCCGAACAATTCCAGCCGTCCGATGACCTCGCCCAACAGCATCGAAGACGCGTCCAAGCCGCTGCTTCCGAGCCAGCTCGGCAGCATGCCGCGCGACAATGCGAGCCGCCTCTACGACAACAACGGTAAGCCGGTGCGCAAGGCGCTGGTCGAGCCGCCGGTTGCCTATCTGGAACCGGCGCCTGGCGTACCGGTGACGACCGACGACGGTTCCCCTGCCACGCCCAAGAAGTCGTGGTGGAAGCTCTGGTAGGCCAGCAAGGCGCGTCGCCTGCCGAATATCCCTGCATATGAGAAAGCCGCGGGCAATTGGACCCCGCGGCTTTTTTGTTGTCGCGACTTCGATCGATCCCGTGTTCAGCGACGCGAGGCTCCTGCCCGCTCGGCTCCGGCCGGAGCCGAGCGCGGCGCCGGAGCGGACGCCTGGGCCGCCCCGAGCACTTCCGGGCGCACCTGGCGCGGACTCGAAAAGAGATTGCCCTGGCCAAAGCCCAGGCCATAGTCGAGGAGGTCGATGACCTGCGCCTCCTGCTCGACCCGATCGACGATCAGGGTCAGCCCCTGGCGCTGAAGATGGCCCGCCATATCCTCGACGTGGATGTCACCCGTGACGAGAGGCGCCCGGCCGAGCAACCTGTCGGCGGCGACCTTGATGGAGCGGAAGCCGAGATCGGACCAACGGCGGAAGTCGACGCGCAGATCGGTGACATTGTCGATCGAGAAGTGGAACCCAAGATCCGACACCGCCCGCAGGCTCTCGATCTCCAGCGGCCCCATTTCGACGAGCGACTCCTGGCGGAACTCGAACTGCACGAGATCCGCCATGGCCCTGTTCTGGCTGAGAAAGCTCTGGAACTCGCGGAAGAAGGTGGAGGAGGCCAGGCTTTCCGCCGAAAGGTTGATGTAGAGGCCGACGTCGCTGTTGCGCTGGGTGAGCCGCTTCAGGATCTGGAACGAGCGGATCACCTGATAAGTGTCGAGCTTGGCGATCAGCCGCTTTTTCTCGGCAACGGAAATGAACTCGGCGGCGGGAATCAGGCCGGAAGCCCCTTTCAGTCGCGTCAGCACCTCGTAGGACCGGACGAGCCGCTGCGGCAACGTCACCACGGGCTGAAGATGGAGCTCTATCTGCTCTTCGCGGATGAGGCGCTCCACCTCGCGTTCGAACGCCGGATCGGTGTCGGGAACGAAAAGGACATCCTTCATGCTGGCGGAGACGCCGTCCCGCCCCTCACCCAGTCGTCCGCGACGATCCTCGCCGGGGTAGTCCTCGGCGTGGCCCCTGCGCGACCGCCGCCCGGCATCCTCGGTTTCGCGAATATGCCGTTCGAGGGCGCCAAAGCGAGCGTTGACGCCGTCGAGGCGTCCGTCGACGGTCGACTCCAGTTCGGCGAGGGTCTCGGTCACCTGCCGGAGCAGTTCGCCCACCACCTCGACCTCGGCCGCCAGCTCGCCGGTCTGCTCCCGCACCCGGCCCGGCAGCGCCTGCTCCAGCCGGTTGAGTCGCGCGGCGATTTTCTCGATCTCGGCTTCTCCGTCGCCGGCAACGGCTGCGATCTCCGACAGGCGACTTTCGATCCAGGCCCGTTCCCGCCGCCGCTCCATCGGCTGCTGCAGGGTGACCATGAGGAGCATCAGGCCTATGCCGACCACCAACGCCGAACCTGCCGACAGGCCAAGCTGAAAAAACAGCACCACCGCGGCCGAGGCGGCGATCACGCCCATGGCGATCAGGATCATCGTCGATGACGACCGGTTCATTCGCCTGCCCACTCCAACACGAAACCCACGCAACGAATCACAAGGCATTGTTGCCGTTTTCGTGAGAGGAAGCGAAGACGGACAATGGTTTTCCAAGGGTTTTCAGCCGGTTTCGCCGTTTTTGAAGCGCTTTCCGCGCGGATCGGCCCGCCTATCGCCGCCTTGACCGTTGCCGACCGCCGTCCCATGTTCGAAGCGGCTCGTCGGCGAACGATCGTCGACCGCAGGCAACGGAGACGAAGCATGGTCGAACTCAACGTGAAAGGCATGATGTGCGGCGGCTGCGCCAGCTCGGTGGAGAAGGCGATCAAGCGCGTCGACGCCGACGCCGCGGTGAAGGTCGACCTGGCTACCGGCAAGGTCAGCGTCGAGACCAAGGCCGATGCCAAGGCGCTTGGCGACGCCATCGAGGCGGCCGGCTACGAAGTGGCGGCGTAACGCCGATTCTCGGGAAGGCTCCCGATCCCATGGCCTGAAGACGGTTGGGAGTGCCGGCGCCTCTTCTGAATTCTCCGCCGGAAAGTGGGCTTGAAGAGCGGCTTTGACATCCTGTTAAGGGTTATCAACCGTTTGTTTACCATGATCGGGGCAGAGTTCCGCCAGTACGCAATGCAATTTGCAACTGTCTGGCAAGGAACGCTTTCCGATGTCGGTTGGCCCGCGCAGCACATCGACGGTACGTCTTCTCATCGTCGATGCCGACGTCTCGTCACGGAGAGCCGTGCGCAAGGCTCTTGAGGCGCGCATTGCCCGCCCGATGCTGATCCTTGAGACGGCCGAGCATGACGCTGCCCGCGTGATGGCGGGCAAGCAGACGTTCGACATCATCGCCATCGATCTCGAGACCATCGGCGGCTCGGCAGCCTTCCGATCCTTCTGCGAACAGCTCACGCCGACCACGATCTACGCCATGGGCGACCCCACCGACGTGCAGGCGGCCGTGGCCTGCGTGCGGGCGGGAGCTGCCGACTTCATCGAAAAGCCGGTCGACGGCAACGCCTTCGCTCGCCGCGTCGAGCGGCAGTTCGTCGAGAGCATCGCCAACACCGTCGAGGAGGCCGATGGCCTGATCGGCTCGTCGCCGGCGACCCGGGCGCTCGCCGAGCAGATCCTGCGCGTCGCCCCGTCGCTTGGGCCGGTGTTCATCTCCGGCGAGGCCGGCAGCGGCAAATCGCTGGTCGCCCGCTCCGTCCACGCGCGCTCCCGCCGCAGAAACGGACCCTTCGTCACGCTCGATTGCGCGCGAACCCCGGTCGATCGTCTGGTGGCCGATCTGTCGGAATCCGATGGGGCGCTGGCCGCCGCCGATGGCGGCACGCTGTTCCTCGACGAGGTCGGACATCTTCCCGACCCCGCTCAGTTGGCGCTGATGCGCTTTCTGGACACTGGCGAAATCGCCGGCTTCGACGGCGGACACCGCCTGTCGGTTCGCGTCATCGCCTCGTCGCGCCGTCCGCTCGACGACCTCAGCGGCCCGGCCGGTCTGCGGCAGGACCTCTACTTCCGCCTCAACGTGCTGACGCTGGCGGTGCCGCCGCTGAGAGAGCGGACCGAGGACATCCCGCTTCTCGTCGACACCATGGTGCGGCAGATCAACCGCGACAACGGCTCGCGCTATACCCGCTTCACCGCCGCCGCCGTGCAATGCCTGGCAGGCCGCGCGTGGCCGGGCAACGTGGCCGAACTCCGTGCGGCGCTCGACAATCTGATGACCCTCTACCCCGGCGATCTCGTCACCGCCGACATGGTAGTACCGGTCATCGTCGCACCGGCGGCCATAGCGGCGACGCCCAGAAAGAAACTGCCGGCAGAGGTCAAGCCGCTCTGGATGGAAGAGGCAAGGGTCATCGAGGAGGCGATCGCAGCGTTCGACGGCAACATCGCCAAGGCTGCGGCAGCTCTTGAAATCAGTCCCTCGACCATCTACCGCAAGCGTCGCGACATCGAAGAAGCGATGTCTGCCCGCAGTGCCTGAGTAGTTCTGCGAGGAAGCCGCCGTGACCTTGGAAAACGGCAGCGGATCAGTAAGATAGATTTAGGTCACAATTGCCTCGGTCCTGGCCGTACGGCCTCGCCTTCGAGGTCTCGGAAGAAGTCCGGCATTTGTGGACGGGTAAGAGTGTTCGCGTGAGCCGCCGCGTCTCGACAGAACCGGCTTTCGCTCGCTGGCGGATACTCCGGGGGAAGGACAAGCGGTCATGCACGGGTTGCGTTTTCTTGCTGCTTTTTCCGCCTGCGTGATGGCGGCGTCGACGGCGATGGCGGGGCCGATCCTCGATGAGGCCAAGGCGGCCGAGGCGCTTCTCGCCGAAGGCAAGCCGGTCGAGGCCTTGGCCTCACTGGAAGCGGCCTTCAATGCCGCGTGGGATGCGGCGCCACTCGGCTTTTCGGAGGCGACCTTCGTCACCGGCAAGCCGGCCGGCTTCGGCATCTATTCCACACGCCCCAATGCCGTCTTCCATCCCGACGAGCAGATGTTGGTCTACGCGGAGCCGTTTGGCTACGCCTTCGGCAAGGAAGGCGACCTGTTCAAGATCGACTTTTCCGCCGACTTCGAACTTCGCACCCCGCGCGGCCAAATCCTGCACGCCCAGGAAGGGTTTGCCTCGCTCGACATGGTGTCGCGGCGGCGCAACAAGGAGTTCCAGGTCTACATCGTCTATAACTTCAAGGGCCTGAAGCCCGGCGATTATGTGCTGGTGACCAAGCTCAGCGACCGCAACTCCGACAAGAAGGGCGAGTTCGAGCTGCCGTTCACCATCGCAGAGACGCCGGCCAACTGATCCTCGATGACGAAAGAACCTCTCATCCGAAGCGCCGTCGACGCCGATGGCGACAGCATCGCGCGCCTGATCGCCAGCGTCTTCGACGAGTACGAAGGCTGTCCCTTCGTCTTCGCCGATTTTCCAGAACTCGCGGCGCCGGCAAGTCACTATGAAAGGCGAGGCGGCCGGTTGCTGGTCGCCGAGCATGACGGCATCATCGTTGGCTCGTTCGCCGTTTCCTCACCGGATGGCGACGGCGTGTTCGAGATCAACAAGGTGTATCTTGCCCGGGATCAGCGCGGCTCCGGTCTCGCTCAACGGCTTTACGCCATGGCCCTCGACGAGGTGGACCGGCACGGCGGGCGGGCGCTGAAGCTCTGGAGCGACACCCGCTTTCTCTCCGGTCATCGATTTTACGAGAAACTTGGCTTCGTCCGACAGCCCGTCGTCCGGTTCGTACCGGATGCCACCGACTGCTGGGAGTACGCCTACCGGTTGGAGCTGGATGGCTGACGGACATGCATCCGTCCGGCTCTGCTGCCATCTTTCGCCGGAGAGGCCCTCTAGGCTGGTCTGGTGACCTTGCGGACAGGACGGCCGCGGCGTAAGAGCCGCGTCCTGGCCGCCTTCCGCCCCTCCGGAGATGTCATGCAGTCGTCGATGCGCCTTTATGCAGCAGGCGCCGCCCTCCTCGCCGTCTTCCTGTTCTCGGGTCTGGACGCCTTGGTCAAGGCGACCACCTACGGCACGCCGCTCGCCATGGTCGTGTTCCTGCGCTACGCCGCCGGCCTGATCTTCTCTTCCGGATCGGCGGCCGCGCAAGGGCAACTGCGCCCGGGATGGCCGACCATTCGGCGTGCCTTCGGACGCTCGCTGGCAGGCCTTTCCTGCGCGGCCCTGTTCTTCGGCGCGCTCAAGCTGCTCCCCCTTGCCCAAACGGTCGCCCTCACCTTCACGTCGCCCTTTTTCATGGTGCTGATTTCGGCGGCGATGATCGGCGATCCCGTCACCCGTCGCTCGCTGTTGGCTGCCGCCTTCGGTTTCCTGGGCGTCGTGGTCATGCTGGCAGAAAAGCTGAGTGCGGAGGCCGGGAGCCCGCTCGGCTTTGCCATGGCTCTGGCCTCCGCGGTCGCCTACGCACTCTCCATGATCATGTCGCGTCGGGATACCGTCCACGACAGCGTGCCACAGATGATCCTGGTCCAGAACTTCATCAGCGCGGTGGTGGCGCTTCCCTTCGCGGTTTACTGGTACCAGCCGATAGCGGGTGAGACGCTGCTGATGTTCCTGGCCATCGGCGCACTCGGCACGGGCGGAAACTACGCCATCACCTGGGCTTACAAGCACGCGCCCGCGACGTTGCTGGGCCCCTTCGAATTCACGGCCCTGATCTGGGCTGTCACCTTCGGCATGGTGTTTTTCGGCGAGATCCCAAGCATCTACACCCTCATCGGGGCCGCCATCATCATCGGCGCCTGCCTCGTGGTGGTCCAGCCGGGTGCGACATCCGCACGGCCCAAGCCGGACGATGCTTGTCCGTAAAATACCAGACCAACCCTTGACAGACGGCCGGCATGCGCCTATCTCCGGCCCGCTTAGCACTCATCCTGAGTGAGTGCTAACAGCAGATATTTTTCGCCGTGGTCTGTGAGGCAAAAGCGCACACGCCACGGGCATTTCAAAAATGAGGAGCCGAACATGAAGTTCCGTCCCCTGCACGACCGCGTCGTCGTTCGTCGGCTGGAGTCTGAGGAGCGTACCGCTGGTGGCATCATCATCCCGGACACCGCCAAGGAAAAGCCCCAGCAGGGCGAAGTCGTCGCCGTTGGTCCGGGCGCCCGTAACGAGAAGGGCGAACTCGTCGCTCTCGATGTCAAGGCCGGCGACAAGGTGTTGTTCGGCAAGTGGTCGGGCACCGAGGTGAAGATCGACGGTCAGGACCTCCTGATCATGAAGGAATCCGACGTGATGGGCATCATTGGCTGATCCACTCAGCCTGTCTCGTCCTCCGTTAACCTCTCATTTCAAGGAAGAATTCCATGGCTG